>Ga0105347_1000100_pt1 | contig 40332 bp, 57 predicted proteins | sample EasRivMeERMLT890_FD_89677 | JGI IMG/M metagenome (GOLD analysis project Ga0105347, IMG submission 89677) | Soil microbial communities from meander-bound floodplain in the East River, Colorado, USA - East River MetaG ERMLT890 | ecosystem: Environmental > Terrestrial > Soil > Floodplain | place... | reverse complement strand
TACAACCTGGGGCTGCCGCTAATTCCGGTGAGGAAGCCGGGGAAGCTGCCGGCGGAGGTGATGAGCGTCGAGTATTCGCTCGAGTACGGTACCGGGCAGCTGGATATCCACAAAGACGCGCTCGCGAAGGGAGACCGGGTGGTGGTGATCGATGACCTGCTGGCGACGGGGGGAACGGCGCTGGCTGCAGCGAAGCTAGTTGAGTTGATCGGGGGGCGCGTTCATAGCTTCGCGTTCCTCGTGGAGTTGGGGTTCCTGAACGGGCGGGAGAAGCTGGACGGCTACGGCGTCCTGGCGCTTATCCGCTACGACTGATTCGCCTTGACTTTTGTGTCTGACGACGGGTAGCATTCGGGCAGAATTAAATACGGATCCTTATCTAGAGCGGTGGAGGGAACGGCCCGCTGAAGCCCGGCAACCGGTTCAAATTGAGCACGGTGCCAACTCCGACCCCGAACGGGGAGAGATGAGGGAGTCAATCCAGACTTCTCCACCGCGCGAGAAGTCTTTTCTTTTGTTTATGACAACTGGAGTACAGCCGGGTGTTTGAACCTATCGAATGGACCGCAAAGAACCGCGTGCGGTTTCTCGACCAGACGCGCCTTCCGAAGGAGGAGGTGTGGGTGGAGACCGCCGAGGTCGAGGTGCTGGCGGAAGCGATCCGGAGCCTGCGGGTACGCGGCGCTCCATTGATCGGCATTGCGGCAGCCTACGGGATTGCGGCCGTGGCCGCTCATTCGCGCGCGCCCATCAAGGATGCGCTCCTGGCCGAGATCTGGGACGCGGCGGGAAAGCTGCGTGAGACGCGGCCGACGGCGGTGAACCTTTCGTGGGCGATTGACCGGATGCTGGACAAGGTCGGCACGGTGACGGATGTGCTTACGATTAAGGCAGCGCTGGAGGAGGAAGCAATCGCGATCCATCGGGAGGACGTCGCGGCGTGTGAGCGAATCGGTGCATACGGGGCTGAATTGATCCGCGCCGGCACGACGATCCAGACTCACTGCAACGCCGGTGCTCTGGCGACCGGGGGATACGGGACGGCGCTGGGAGTGGTGCGCAGCGCCTGGAACGCGGGGAATCTCGAGGGAGTGATCGCGACGGAGACTCGTCCGCTGCTCCAGGGAGCGCGCTTGACGGCGTGGGAGCTGGCTCGGGACGGAATACCCGTGTCTCTGATCCCCGACAGTGCGGCAGGACATCTGATGAGCCGTGGTGAAGTCGGAGCGGTGGTTGTGGGGGCGGACCGGATCGCGGCGAACGGAGATACTGCGAACAAGATTGGCACCTACCAGCAAGCGGTATTGGCGAGGGAGAACGGCATCCCGTTCTACGTCGCAGCTCCTTTGAGCACCATCGATCTTGAGACGACATCCGGCGAAGGGATTCCAATCGAGCAGCGCGATTCGGATGAGGTTAAGGCGTTCGGCGGGGTTACGGTGGCGGCGGACGGTGCGGCGGTACTCAATCCAGCGTTCGACGTGACACCGGCGAGGTTCATCAGTGCAATCGTCACGGACGCGGGAGTCGCCAGGGCCCCATACCAGACGAGCCTGGCAACTCTGTTCCGGGAGAAGGCGGTCGCACGTGGCTAACGGCGAAATACGGGCTGCGGTCATAGGCGGCAGCGGCTTCTATCAAATGGAGGGGTTGAGCGACACGGAGTCGCTCACGATTGGCACGCCCTTCGGGCCGACAAGCGATACGATCACGGTGGGGACACTGGATGGCCAACGCGTAGCGTTTTTGCCGCGCCACGGCGTCGGCCACAGGCTGCTGCCGTCGGAGATACCAGCGCGCGCCAACTTTTGGGCGCTGAAGTCGCTGGGTGTGGAGTCGGTGATCAGCGTGAGCGCCGTGGGGAGTCTGCGCGAGGACATCGAGCCGCTTCACATGGTGGTGCCGGACCAACTGATCGACCGGACGCGAGGGCGTACGTCGACGTTCTTTGGCGATGGAATCGTCGCCCACGTGGCTTTCGGCGATCCGTTCTGCCCCCAACTTCGCGGTCTTCTCACGGGTGCGGTGCGGGAGACCGAGGCAACCGTGCACAACGGTGGCACTTACGTCGTAATGGAAGGCCCGGCCTTCTCGACGCGGTCTGAATCGAGCCTGTATCGGACGTGGGGCGCCGATGTCATCGGGATGACGGCGCTGCCTGAAGCCAAACTGGCGCGAGAAGCAGAGATATGCTTCGCAGTGCTGGCATGTAGTACCGACTACGACTGCTGGCGCGAAGGCCACGAGGACGTCACGGCGGACATGATCGTAGCGAACTTGTTCCAGAACGTGGACGTGTCCCGGCGCGCCGTGAGGACGGCCCTGCAACGACTGCCCGGGGAGCGAACGTGCGGCTGCGGCAGCGCGTTGGAGACGGCGATCGTGACGTCGTGGGACCTGGTCCCACGCGAGACACAAGAGCGGCTGGCACCGATAATTGGCAAGTACGTGGAACAGAAGGTAACCGGATGACGGCCGTTTCCCGCGAAGGTGACTCCGCGAAGGCGATCTACACGGTCGAACAGCTAAGCGACCGCGATGAAATCCGCGCGATGCTCTCGCAGGAGAGAGCTTATTCCGCGTACGCCCTGGCGCAGCTCGATCAGCGGACGTTCTACGACGCTGAGTGGGTGCTGTCGCGGGGATCCGACGGCGAGCAAGCCCTGCTCGTGCACTCCTACGGCGGGCTAGGCCCGGCCCTCTTCGCGATAGGAGACCCCGCAGCGCTGGATGTGGCGATGGGATTGCACCCCGGAGCGCGCTTTTCCTTCGGAAGTTTGCGCATGGAGCACAGGCCTGTCGTCGAGAAGCACTACGCAATTAGCAGGCCACGAACGATGCAGCGGATGCAGGTGACGGCGGAAAGCTTCCACCCCGTCCACGGCCCGGCTGTGCGACTGGAATCGGGCGATCTGTCGTTAATCAACAAGCTGTATTCGCAAGAAGGTACGGCGACAGCCTATCGGGCGGAACACCTGGAGCACGCCGTCTATTGCGGCGCTTTCGTGGGTGGGCAGTTGGTGGCGATTGCAGGCACGCACACGTTCTCCCGGTCGCAGCGGGTGGCAGTGGTGGGGAACGTCTATACGCACCCGGAGTACCGCGGGCGAGGAATGGCCACGGCGGCGACCTCCGCGGTGACGGCGGAACTGGTGCGTTCGTGTGATCTCGTGGTCCTGACGGTGGAGGCCGACAATAGTCCGGCGCTCGCGGTGTACGAGAAGCTGGGATACGAGTACGTATGCAACATGCACGAGACGCCCCTGGTGCGCAAGGAGCCCGTAGGCGTGCTGAGCTTCGCCCGGAGGACGATGGCGACGTGGCGAGGCCGGAAAGTGGGTAAGGAGGTTGTGATTCGATGACGAAGCATATAGGAATTGTCCTGTTCAAGGACTTCGAGGATTTGGACGCGATTGGGCCTCGGGAAGCGCTGACGATGATGGCGAAGGGGACAGGCGGTGAGTGGGAAGTGGTGCTGATAAGCGAGGATGGCAAGGCAGTCCAGTCCTTCCTTGGGACTCGGTACCTGGTGGACTACAGCTACGAGAATTGTCCAGCGCTGGACGTGATCCTGGTGCCGGGGGGATTGGGTACTCGGGCCGAGATGAACAACCCCAAGCACATCGAGTTCGTGCAACGGCAGGGGAACAACGCCGACTGGGTCACCTCGGTCTGTACCGGCGCGCTGGTACTGCACAAGGCCGGGTTCCTGGAAGGGAAGCGAGCGACCACCCACTGGGGCTCGATCGCGGAGTTGCAAAACCTCGGCGGCGACACAACGGTAGTAAATGACGAGAGGTGGGTGCACGACGGCAATGTGATCACCGCGGCGGGTGTGTCGGCGGGGATCGATATGTCGCTGTACCTGATAAGCCTGATCAAGGACCCTGCGACCGCTCAGCGCGTTCAACAGATGATGGAGTACTACCCGAAGCCCCCGGTGTTCGAAGGGGCGGCGACCACATGACATTCTCGATCGCGGCTCGATGCCCGCGAACCGGGAATCTCGGCGTCGCAACGTCGAGCAAAGCGTTGTCGGCGGGCGGCCAGGTGCCGTACGTAAAGAGCGGCGTGGGCGCGATTGCCAGCCAGTCGTTCGTGAACCCGTATCTCGGGATCGATGGGCTTGTACTGCTTGGGCAGGGATTGCCTGCGGAGCGCGTGCTGGACCGGTTGATCGAGGGCGACGCCGGCCGCGAACTGCGGCAGGTTGGAATCGTGGACAAGGAGGGGCGGACTGCGGCTTACACGGGCGAGCGGTGCATCAGGTGGGCCGGGGCGGTCACAGGTGCCGGGTATGTTTGCATCGGCAACATACTCGCCGGTGAGGAAGTGGTGAAGGAGATGGCATCATCGTTCGCGTTGAACGGGGACGAGGAATTGCCGCTGCGCCTTCTGCTCGCGCTGGAGTCGGGACAAGAGGCGGGTGGCGACAGGAGGGGTCGGCAGTCGGCCGGTATTCACGTCGTGGCCGACGAGGAATACCCATTGTGTGACCTGCGCGTTGATGATCATGACGATCCTGTACAGCAGTTGCGCAGGGTGTACGAGGTATGGGAGCGGGAAGAGCTTCCCTTCCTGGGACTAGCGCCCATGCGGAATGACTTTACGCCCGAATGGCAGACAGCGATCAGGCTGGGAGAAGAGATTGAAAACGAACTGGAAGAAGCAGAGAAGGTAAAGGAGAGCGCATGGTAAACGTTGAGTCGATCGTCGAGCACGACGTCAAGGACCTGGCACTAACCGAAGGCGGTGTGAATCGCATCGAATGGGCAGCCCGCGAGATGCCGGTGTTGCGGCTGATCCGCGAGCAGTTCGAGCGGGATAAGCCGCTGAATGGCGTGCGGGTCGCTGCCTGCCTTCACGTTACGACCGAAACGGCGAACTTGATGATCACGCTCAAGGCGGGTGGCGCTGAGGTGAGGTTGTGCGCGAGCAATCCGCTTTCCACGCAGGACGATGTAGCGGCGGCGCTCGTTTCGCGATACGGCATCTCAGTTTTCGCGATAAGGGGCGAGAACGACCCGACGTACTACAAGCACATCCATGCGGTCCTGGAGAACAATCCACAGATGACGATGGACGATGGGGCGGACCTGGTGGCGGTGCTTCACAAGGAGCGCAGAGAGGTCCTGGAGAGCGTCATTGGGGGAACGGAGGAAACGACGACGGGTGTGATCCGACTGCGGGCAATGGCGAAGGATGGAGCGCTGGGATACCCGATCGTTGCAATTAACGAAGCGAACACGAAGCACCTGTTCGACAACCGGTACGGGACCGGCCAAAGCACAATCGACGGAATCACACGGGCAACGAACGTGCTCTGGGCTGCAAAGCACGTTGTGGTGGCGGGCTACGGATGGTGCGGCAAGGGCGTGGCAATGAGGGCGCGCGGGTTGGGCTCGCGGGTGATCGTTACCGAGATCGACCCGATCAAGGCGCTCGAAGCGACGATGGACGGCCACGAGGTGATGACGATGGACGAGGCGGCCCGGCTGGGCGACGTCTTCATCACGCTGACGGGCGACACGAACGTCCTGGACCACCAGCATTTCGAGGCGATGAAGGACGGTGCGATCGTCGCTAACAGCGGTCACTTCAACGTAGAGATCAACATCGCGGCGCTGGCGGACATGAGTGAATCGCGGCGCACCGTGCGGGACCATGTCGAGGAGTTCCGGACAATGGATGGGAGGAGCCTGTACCTACTGGGAGAAGGCCGCCTGATCAACCTGGCGGCTGCCGAGGGTCATCCGGCGAGCGTAATGGACATGAGTTTCGCCAACCAGGCGCTGGCCGCGCAATTCCTGGCGAGCAGAGACGAGCGGCTGCCGGTGGATGTTCACACCGTGCCGCAAGAGATCGATAACGAGGTGGCACGCTTAAAGCTGACCTCGATGGGGATAGAGATCGACGTGCTAACCGAGCAGCAGATGAAGTACCTGGCAAGCTGGGAAGAGGGGACCTGAGAAGTTAGACGTTGGAAGATAGAAGCTAAGAGTTTTATCCAGGAGGACTGAGCCAATGACGATGACGTTCATGAGCAGCCCATCGCTGCTTGTCACATCCGAGAGCGTGACGGAGGGGCACCCGGACAAGGTGTGCGACCAGATCGCGGACGCGATCCTGGATGAGATCATCCGGGCTGACCCAAACGCGCACGTAGCGTGCGAGGTTGTATCGACAACCGGACTCGTGCTGATCACGGGTGAGATTACGACGAGCCACTACGTGGACTTCACGGGCGTGGCGCGCCAGGTCATCGCCGATATCGGCTACACACGGCCAGAGTTCCAGTTCGACGCCGAGAGTTGCGGCGTACTGGTGTCGGTAAAGGAACAGTCGTCCGAAATCAATGACGCTGTTGGTGACGACGAGGGCGCAGGCGACCAGGGATTGATGCTTGGTTTCGCCTGCAATGAGACGGCAGAACTCATGCCCCTGCCAATTCACCTCTCGCATGCCCTTTGCAAGCAACTGACGGTGGTGCGGAAGAGCGGCGCCCTCTCGTACCTGCGGCCGGACGGGAAATCCCAGGTGACGATCGAGTACCAGTTCGGGAAGCCGAAGCGCGCGAAGGCGATCGTGGTTGCCGCACAGCATGATCCGGGTACGACGACCGAGAAACTGCAGGAGGATATCCGCCGCGAGGTCATCCAACCGGTGATGTCCGAGTGGATCGACGATGAGACCGAGATCCACATCAACCGGAGTGGTTCGTTTGTCCTGGGCGGTCCGGCGGCTGACTCCGGTCTTTCCGGCCGCAAGAACATCGTCGACACATACGGCGGTGTGGGTCGTCATGGCGGTGGTTCGTACTCCGGCAAGGACCCGTCCAAGGTGGACCGCTCGGGGTCGTACGCCGCGCGTTGGGTGGCCAAGAACCTGGTGGCGGCGGGGATCGCAGATAGGTGCGAGGTGGAGCTTTCCTACGCAATCGGACACCCGCAACCGCTGGGAGTCTCGGTGGAGACCTTCGGGACCCACAAGATCGCTATTGGGGAGATCGACCGGTTGGTACGGGAGACGTTCGACCTCAGCCCAACCGGGATCATCCGCGACCTGGACCTGCGTCGCCCGATCTACCTCCAGACGGCATCTTACGGTCACTTTGGGCGATCGGACCTTGACCTGCCGTGGGAGAAGACGGACCGCGCTGATCAATTGAAGGCTGCCGCGGCCAGCCTGACCGCAGAGGCGACGGCTTAGGGAATAGAACGCGGCACGACTTGTTCGCACTCATCATCGCCGGCGGTGAAGGTGAGCGGCTTCGGCCGCTGACGAAGGACAGGCCGAAGAACATGGTGCTGGTCGCCGGGCGGCCAATCGTTGAGCACCAGCTGGATTGGCTGGCTTGCAACGGAGTGACCGACGTTGTGTTCCTGTGCGGCTACAAAGCGGAAGTCCTGGAAGCACACGTTGGCGACGGCTCGCGGTTTGGCGTCCGAGCCAGGTACTCACGGGAGGACGAACCTCTGGGCCGCGGGGGAGCGCTGCGATTGGGCGCATCGCTTGTTCCACCGGATGAGGTGGAGGTGATGGCCTGCAACGGCGACATCCTCACCGACCAGTCGCTGGAACCGATCCTGGCGTACCACCGGGAGCGAGATGCGGCCGCTACCGTCATGCTGGCGCCGCTGAGAAGCCCGTACGGGGTGGTTGACGTGGATGACGAGGGTCGGATCAGTGCTTTCCGCGAGAAGCCGGTGCTGCCGCACTGGATCAACGCCGGGATTTACGTTCTGGGCCGCGAATTCCTGGATCTTTTGCCAGAGAAGGGCGACCACGAGACGACAGTGTTCCCGAAGCTGGCCGATAAAGGAAGGCTATTCGGCTTCAAAAGCGAGGCGTACTGGCGGCCTGTGGACAGCATGAAGGACATCTCGGAAGCAGCCAAAGAGCTGGTGGGGTAGTGCAGTGAGGACAGGCGAGTGCCCGATCAAGTTCGGGACGGATGGTTGGCGTGCGATTATCGCCGACGACTTCACGTTCGACAACGTCGCCGTCTGCGCACAGGGGACTGCTGAGTACGTCCGAAAGTCAGCCCTCGCGTCGCGAGGCGTCGTGGTTGGCTACGATACTCGGTTCCAGGCTGACGCCTTCGCTCGCGTCGTCGCCGAGGTCTTGACAGCCAACGACATCCCTGTGCTCCTCTGCGATAGCGCCGCGCCCACGCCGGTGATCGGCCACGCGATCGTGGCGAGAGAAGCAGCGGGATCGATAGTACTGACGGCGAGCCACAATCCCGCGGCGTACTGCGGATTCAAGGTGCGCACGTCGTACGGCGGCGCCGCGCCGCCTGAGACCCTCGTGGAGATCGAGGCGAACGCGCAGGCGGCGTGGACGAAGGAGGTGCCCCGGCGCGGCCTGGAAGATGCGCGTTCAAGCGGCCTCATCGAAATGATCGATCCACGACCGGCTTACCTGGCGCACCTGGGAACGTTGGTTGACCTGGATGGCTTGCGGAACGCCGGGCTGAAAGTGGTCATCGATCCTATGCACGGCGCGGGAGCTGGCTATTTGAGCGAGCTTCTGTCAGGCGGCACGAACGAGGTGATGGAGATACGGGGTGAGGTGAACCCGGCGTTTCCGGGGATGCACAACCCGGAGCCGATTCAGCGCAACCTGGAGGTCACCGTCGATGCAGTGAGGGGGTTGGGTGCTGACGTTGCACTCTGCTCAGACGGTGATGCAGACCGCGTCGGAGTGATCGATCATGAAGGTCGATTCGTGACGCAACTCGAGACTTACGCCCTCCTGGCCTATTACCGGTTGGAGGTCTGCGGCGCTCGTGGGGCATTGGTGAAATCGGTAACGACGACGACCATGATCAACAAGCTGGGCGACCTGTACGGCGTGCCGGTGCACGAGACGGGGGTGGGGTTCAAGTTCCTGGGCCCGAAGATGATGGAGACAGACGCGTTGATCGCGGGGGAGGAGTCTGGTGGGTTCGCGTTCAGGGAGCACCTGCCGGAGCGTGACGGAGTCCTGTCAGGGCTCTACGTGTTCGACCTGATGGCAAGGAAACGGGTGAGCCTTCCGGAGTTGATCAAGGAGATTCACAGCAAAGTCGGCCCTCATTACTACGACCGGATCGACATCACCATGACGGAGGCGGAACGCGACCGAATTGCCGGGCTGCTGCCGTCGTTAGCGCCCGCCGAGATTGCCGGGCTGGCAGTTGAGCGGTGCGATAGGGACGACGGGCTGCGATTCGTGCTTGAGGATGGGCAGTGGGCCCTAATTCGGTTGTCCGGAACAGAGCCGTTGATGCGTATCTACACAGAGGTACACGAGGAGGAAGGGGTTCCTTTGGTGCTGGACGCGGTAAGGGAGATGACCGGAGCTTAACGGCAGGACTTCAGAACGACGAAGTTGAAGAAGAGGCACCCGTTGGGCGCCTCTTCTTGGTTGCTGCATTAATTCCTAGCGCTTGGTGTACTGAGGCGCCTTGCGGGCGCGCTTCAGGCCGACCTTCTTGCGTTCCTTGACGCGCGGGTCGCGTGTCAGGAAGCCGGCAGCGCGGAGTTCCTTGCGGAGAGACTCGTCGTGCTTTAGAAGGGCTCGGGCGGTGCCGTGGGCGAGAGCGTCTGCCCAGGCGCTGATGCCGCCGCCCTTGATGAGGGCGACGATGTCGTACTTGGACTGCATGCCGGCGATCTCCAGCGGCTTGCGGATCTTGATCTGGTGGAGGTTACGGCTGAAGACGTCAAGGTAAGGTTTTCCGTTGATCTCGATGGTGCCGCCGCCCTCGTAGAGGCGTACTCGGGCGACCGCTTCTTTTCGTCGGCCGGTCCCGAATATGTACTTGCCGGGTCGTTGGGCGGGTTTAGTTGTCTCTTCGTCTGCCATTACTTCTGCTCCGAATCGGTGTTGTTCCTGGTCTTGCGCGCCGAGGCGTTCACCTGGGCTTCGTGCGGATGCTCTGGGCCGGCGTAGACCTTGAGGTGACGCAGGACGTGCCTTGAGAGCTTGTTCCTCGGCAGCATCCCCTTGACGGCCGCTTCGATGACACGCTCCGGCTGTTTCTCCATCCGCTCGCGCAGGGTGGCCTCCTTGAGGCCTCCCATATAGCCCGTGTGCCGGTAGTAGATCTTGTCGTCCAACTTGTTGCCCGTAACGTGGATGCGGGAGGCATTGACAACGATGACGAAGTCGCCCATGTCGAGGTGGGGTGAGTAGGTGGGCTTGTGCTTGCCCATGAGAAGGATAGCGACATTCGACGCGAGGCGGCCCAGGGTCTGATCCGCGGCGTCAACCACGTGCCATTCCTTCTGGATGTCTCCAGCCTTGAGGCTATATGTCTTCGTTTGTGTCGTCATCGAATAACCCGCTTTCGTAGCGAACCTTTGTTAAGCATAACCCTCGCGCTGGTGCTGTGCGGCTTGCTTCTCCGGGTGGAGCCTCTCTGACCAGCTTTTCGAAGTCGTCGGAGGATATCCTACCTCTTCCCACTTCGACCAATGTTCCGACAATCCTCCGCACCATGTGCATGAGGAAAGCGTTGGCTTCGATATCAAATATCGCCAGCCCGTTCCGGTCGTCCCAGGATGCCCTGTTTACGCAACGAGTGGTCACGTTGTCGCGGGCGATGCTTGGCCGGGTGAAGGCGGCGAAGTCGTGAAGGCCGATGAGGGAAGAGGTCACGGATTTCATCGATTCGAGATCGACGCCGTCGCGCAGGTGCCAGACATGGTTCCGGAGAAGAGCCGGACGCGCCTTCCGCAGGTCGATCGTGTACCGGTACCGCCGGGAGGTGGCCTGGCGGCGCGGATCGAAGTCGATCGGCGTTTCGGTTGCGGCCCGGATGGTTATGTCGCCCGGGAGGAGCGCATTTCCACCGCCGGCGATCTTTGCCGGTGTGAATCTACTGCATGTCCGGAACGACGCCACCTGGCCGCTGGCGTGCACACCAGCGTCGGTGCGGCCCGCCATGGACACCCGTATAGGTTCGCTTGTTAATCTGCCTAAGGCGCGCTCCAGCGTGCCCTGCACCGTCGGTGCGTTCTTCTGGTACTGGGAGCCTCCGTATGCCGTCCCGTCGTACTCGAGGAGCAGGGCGAGGCGGCGAGCGGAAGCGTCCGCATTCCCATTCAATGTGAGGTCAGGAGATCACCGTGGAGGTGGTCCCCGTCAGGATGCCTCCTCCACGAGTTCCAGCTGCGCCATGCGGGCGCCGTCGCCGCTGCGAGGCTCCAGCTTGACCAGCCGTGTGTAGCCGCCGGGACGTGAGGAGTAGCGCTGGCCAAGGTCGTCAAAAACCTTCTCTACTATCTTCTTGTCGTAGATGAAGCCGAGCGCCCTGCGCCGGGCGTGGAGGTCCCCGCGCTTGCCCAGTGTGATCATCCTTTCGGCGAAGATCCGGGCTTCCCGGGCCTTCGCTTCGGTCGTGATGATCCGCTCGTAGCGAAGTAGGTCCGTAACGAGGTTGCGATAGAGGGCCATACGGTGGTCAGTCGGTCGACTGAGCTTGCGGCCCGAGATTCTGTGAGCCAAGGTTATTCGTCCTCCTCGCGGGTCAGTTCAAGGAGCTGTCGCTTCCACTCGGGGATCTCTTCGCCGTCTTCGTCTTCGGTCGCCGCGCTGGCCTTCTTCGATCGGCGGCCGACGGGCACGGGCTCGATGGCAACGTCATCACCGCCGAGGTCATCGAGGTCTGCAGTTGCACGCTTGGTGGTTCGGCGGATGGGGGTCTCGTTTTCGTCGAGCGGTAGTGCGGGGGGAAGGTCTTCGAGGTCGTCACCACGACCGACATCCGCCGAGAGGAGGCCCATCTCGTCCAGGCGTTCGCGGAGTTCGTCGTAGGACTTGCGCCCGAAGTTGCGGAGGGCGAGGAGCTCTTCTTCGCTCTTCTCTAGCACCTGGCCAACGGTCATGAGGCCGCTGCGGCGGAGGCAGTTGTAAGCGCGCATCGAGAGGTTGAGATCCTCGATGGGCATCGTGTACTTGTCCGGCGAGAGTTGAATCCCGGCGCCGAGACCTCGTTCCACGGTGGGCATCGTTGGTCGGCCCATGTGGGAGAAGAGGTTGAATTGGTCGATCAGGACTTCGGCGCTCTTGCTGACAGCCTCAACGGCGCTCATCGTGCCGTCTGTCCAGACTTCCATGGTTAGCTTGTCGTAGTTGGTGGCCTGGCCGACGCGCGTGTGCTCGATGCGGTAGTTGACCTTGCGAACGGGCGAATAGATGGCGTCAACGGGAATGACACCGATGGTCGTACCGTCCACCTGGCCTGCCGGTTCGTAACCGCGACCCAAGTCCACGTTGAATTCAACGTAAAGGCGGGCGCTCTTCGCATCGAGGCTGGCGAGGTAGAGATCGGGGTTAACGATCTCGTAGTGCTCGGGCACCTGGATATCAGCGGCAACAATCGGGCCCGTCCGGCCCGTGACGTCGAGGACCAAGGTGCCGGGCCGGTCCGAAAGGGCGCGCAGACGAAGCTCCTTGACGTTGAGGAGGAATTCGATAGTGTCCTCCTTGACGTGCGGGATTGTCGAGAATTCGTGCTGGACCGCGTCTATCCGGACCGACTTAACAGCGGCGCCGGGAAGGGAGCTGAGGAGAACGCGCCGCAGAGCGTTGCCGAGGGTGATGCCGAATCCCGGCGGGAGCGGTGTGGCGATGATTCGCGCGTAACCGTCCGCAACCTCGTCAATCTCGATCTGGGGCTCATCGGAGGGCTGCGAGACGAGCGTCTCGATCCCCCTGTACAGTTGGGGTTCTAGCATTTCCACCTCTACCGCGAGTAGTACTCGACGATGGTTGCCGCGTTAAAGTGAGCGCCGATCTCATCGATCTCAGGCAGCTGTTCAACGCGGCCATTCATTGCGTTGGCATCCCGGACGAGCCAGGACGGGAGTGATTTACTTCCTACGTTTTCACTGACGATTGCGTGATAGGTGCTGCGCTTGCCGCGAGTCGTCCAATCGACGGAGTCGCCGATCTTGAGGATGCGGGAAGGGATCGTGGTGCGGCGCCCGTTCACGCTGAGCAACCCGTGCGAGACGAGCTGGCGAGCCTGCTGGCGGGAGTCGGCGAAGCCCAGCCGATAGACGACGTTATCCATGCGCAGCTCAAGCGTGCGCAGGAGCGTATCGCCGGTGACACCTGGACGTCGCACCGCCTCCTCATAGTACTTGCGGAACTGGGACTCCAGGACGCCATAGACGGCGCGGGCCTTCTGCTTCTCGCGCCACTGGAGGCCTCGGTCGGATACCTTTCGGCGACGCGTCTGACGCGGTCCCGGCGGGTATGGGCGCTTGTCGAACGTGCACTTGCTGAAGCACTTCTCGCCCTTAAGGTAAAGCTTCTCACCCAGCCGGCGGCAAAGCCGGCAGCGAGCGTCGGTGTATCGGGCCATTAGACTCGCCTCCGCTTGGGCGGGCGGCAGCCGTTGTGTGGTATGGGTGTGACGTCGCGGATGCTTGTGACCATTAGGCCAGCAGACTGTAGGGACCGGATAGCGGCTTCTCGGCCGCTGCCGGGACCCTTTACACGTACCTCGATCTGACGGAGGCCGTGATCCATGGCCTTGCGGGCCGCAGTCTCGGCGGCCAGGCCAGCGGCGTAGGGCGTGCTCTTGCGCGAGCCCTTGAATCCGGCCGTGCCGGCGGAGGCCCAGGAAAGCACAGCCCCGGTGGGGTCAGTAAGGGTAATCACCGTGTTATTGAAGGTGGAGGTGATGAACGCCTTCCCAACGGGGACGTTCTTCTTTTCCCTCCGCCTTGTGCGGGTTTTACGTTCCGCCATTTACCTCAGTCCTTACTTCTTGGCCGCCGCGCGCCGCCTGCCGGCAACAGTGCGCCTGGCGCCGCGCTTGGTCCTTGCGTTAGTCTTCGTTCGTTGTCCGCGAAGGGGCAGGCCGCGCCGGTGGCGGATTCCGCGGTAACTGCTGATCTCGATCAGCCGCTGGATGTCCTGGCGCACCTGCTTTCGCAACTCGCCTTCGACAGTATGGTTCTTGTCTATGAGATCCCTGATGCGGTTGACCTCTTCATCGGTCAGGTCACGCGTCTTGGTCTCCCGGTTTACCCCGGCCTGATCCAGGATCTTGATGGACGTGGGGCGACCGATTCCGAAGATGTAACCGAGAGAAACCTCGATATTCTTGTCGCGTGGAATGTCCACACCCGCTATACGGGCCATATGCGCCTCCTACCCCTGCCTCTGTTTGTGGCGGGGGTTTGAGCAGATGATTCGTACGATGCCTTCACGGCGAACGATCTTGCATTTTTCGCAGCGTTTCTTGACGGATGCTTGTACTTTCATCGATTTACCTGAAACGGTAGGTGATCCGGCCCCGGCTGAGGTCATAGGGGGACAGTTCAACAAGGACTCTGTCTCCCGGGAGAATGCGGATGAAGTGCATCCTGATCTTGCCAGACGCGTGGGCGAGCACTTTGTGCCCGTTAGCCAATTCTACACGAAACATCGCGTTGGGCAAATTTTCCTTAACGGTGCCCTCCACCTCGATATTGTCTTTCTTTGCCATTCAGGGCCGGGGCCATCTCCTCCTTCGCACGGAACGTTGCCCGAAGAATCGATTTTACGTGAACGTGAGGTCTTACGGCAACGTGAGGACCTGTGCCGTGCCCTCGGTTATTGCCAGGGTGTGCTCAAAATGGGCTGAAAGTGAGCCATCAAGTGTACGAATGGTCCAGTCGTCATCGTCTTTTCGTGTCCGCCAGGTGCCGGCGTTGACCATGGGTTCGATGGCAATGACCATGCCGGGCCGGAGAGTCGTGCCGGTGCCGGGATTGCCGTAATTGGGGATTTGAGGGTCTTCGTGCATCTGGCGACCGACGCCATGGCCGACGTACTCCCTGACGATCGCGAATCCTTCACCTTCGACGTATGCCTGGACCGCGTGGCCTATGTCGCCGACGCGTGCGCCGCCGCGGGCGGCCTCAATGCCTCGCCGCAGTGACTCCTCGCAGACATCGATGAGCCTCTGCTTCTCGGCTGAAACGTCGCCCACGCCCACTGTGAGGGCGCTATCGGCAACGAAACCCTTATAGGTGCAGCCGAGGTCAATGCTGACGACGTCCCCATCGTTGATCTCGCGTTTACCGGGAATTCCGTGAACGATCTCGTCGTTAATTGATACGCAGACCGTGGCGGGATAAGGGGGATTGCCATAGCCGAGGAACGTCGGAATTATGTTCCGTTTCTTAAACTCGCGGCGCACGATCTCGTCCAGTTCCACTTCAACAAGGCCGGGGCGTAATGCATCGCGGAGGATCTGGAGGACCTCGGCGACGTGGCGGCCGGCTTCTCGCATGATCGAGATTTCGTCGCGGGACTTAACTACGATCGGCATATCAGTTCCTAGGCGACCGCCGCATCGGCGTCGTCGCCGAAAATGAGATGCCTCAGGTCCTGATGGACTTGTTCCGGATCGCGGTCGCCATCGATCTCCAGCAGTTTATCCTGGCGGCGGTAGTGGTCGAGGAGCGGCCGGAGGTTCTTGAGATTGACCTCGAGACGGTTCCGGACAACATCGGGACTATCGTCGGCACGCTGTGCGAGCGCTGTTCCGCAGTTGTCGCAAATGCCAGCGACCTTCGGGGGTTGGTTGGTTTCGTGGTAGACTGTCGCGCAATTCGGGCAGTTCCAGCGGCCCGCGAGCCGCTTCACAAGCTCCTCTTCGTCCACCTTGAAGTAGATGGCCTGATCGATGGCCTTGCCCTCGGAGGTCAACGCCTCATCCAGGGCCACAGCCTGTTGAAGGTTGCGCGGGTAGCCGTCGAAGAGGCAGCCATTGGCTGTATCCGGTTGACGCAGGCGGTCGAGAAGCATGCCGATTGTAAGTTCGTTGGGGACCAGGTCGCCGCGGTCATAGAAGGGTTGTGCTTGTTTGCCCAGTTCTGTGCCCTGGCGGATGTTCTCGCGGAACAGTTCACCGGTGGTAATGTGGACGAGGCCGCCTTCCTTTAGACGCTGGGCCTGCGTGCCCTTGCCAGCGCCAGGCAGGCCGAGTAGTACGACGTTCACGAAGCTCGGACTACCTGATGAAGCCTTCGTACTGCCGCATTAGCAACTGGGCTTCGATCTGGCGCATGGTATCGAGCACGACGCCGACCACGATGATGAGTCCACTGGCAGCGATACCAAACGTCGTTGCACGACCGCCACCGCCCGTGATGTCCTCGATCCCGACGAGGGACTGGAACACATACGGCGCAACGGCCACAGTGCCCAGGAAGAAGGCTCCACCCCAGGTGATGCGGATGAGGACGCGGTTGATGTACTGCTCCGTTGGGCGACCTGGACGGATGCCGGGGATAAAGCCGCCCTGACGCTGGAGGTTCTCGGAGAGGTTCTGCTGTTGGAACACAATCATGGTGTAGAAGAACGTGAACACCATCACTGTGAAGAACACGAACAGCCAGTAGCCGATGTTCGCGGGATCGAAGATGTTCTGCATCCAATCGCCGATGTCGGCGATCAAGTCGTTGCTGGAAGCGGACATGATCTGTCCGACGAAGGCAGGGAAGATGATGATCGAGAAGGCGAAGATCAGAGGAATCATGCCCGCTGTGTTGACCTTGAGCGGGATATGGGTCGCCCCTGATTGCCTGTACATACGGCCGGATCTGAATACGCTGCGCGAGTACTGAACAGGGATTCGCCGCTGCGCCTCCTGGAAGTAGACGATGAACGCGACCATCCCGACGATGAAGCCTCCGAGGAGTAGCGTCGTCGAGATGCTGGCGCCTATGCCCTCGTAGAGGCGACCACCGATAAGCTGAGGCAAGCCGGCGACGATACCGGCAAAGATGATGATGGAGATCCCGTTTCCGATGCCCTTTTCGCTGATGAGTTCACCGATCCAAACGAGGAACATGGTCCCGGCGGTCATCGTGATGACAGCGGAGAACGTGGGAAGCGCGTTGGGGCCGGTTAGCTCGATACCGCTGATGCCGCCCTGACTCTGGACGATGATGAGCTGGCCGTAGCCCTGGACGAAGGCCATGGGGACGGTCATCCAGTGCGTGTAGATGTTGATCTGCTTGCGCCCGGATTCACCTTCCTTGGATAGCGCCTGCAGCGTGGGAACCAACGGCACCATAAGCTGCATAACGATCGATGCGGTGATGTACGGATAGACGCCCATCGCCGCGACGCTCATGTTGCTGAGGGCGCCGCCACTGAAGATGTTCAGGAAGCCCAAAACGGTACTCTGCTCGAAAAGTGCCTCCAATGCCTCCGGATTGATGCCGGGAACGGGAAGGTTCGCCACGAACCGGAAAATCACGAGCATGGCGAACGTGAAGAGCAGTTTCTGACGGATGTCCGGCTGGGACAGGGATGCCGCAGCCGCTTGGAGAAGCTGCGGGGGCTGGCGTTGTTGGGACTGAGCCCTACTCGCTGTCGCCATCGGTCTCAGTTTCGGCTTCTGACGCGGGCTCTTCGGCCTCGGACTTGGTCTCTGGTGCCTCGGATTCGGACTCGCCAGTGTCGGCGGCCTTGGCCTTGGTCTTCTTCACCTTCCTCTTCTTCTCGGTCTTGACGACGTCTGCGATGAGAGCTGTGGCGGAGCCGCCAGCGGCCTCGATCTTCTCGCGTGCTGACTTTGAGAACTTGTGGGCGGTGACGTTCAGTTTCTTGGTGATGTCGCCTGTACCGAGCACCTTTACGGGGATGCGAAGGGTGCTGACTAGACCCACTTCCTTCAGGATCTCGGGGGTCACTTCCGCGCCATCATCGAAACGATCGTCGAGGGTGCGGAGGTTGATAGGGGTGAATTCGACCCGAAAGCGGTTTGTGAATCCGCGCTTTCGAGGCAGGCGGCGCATAAGCTCCGTCTGGCCACCCTCGAAGAACCGGCGTGGCTTGCGGCCGGCGCGGGACTTCTGGCCCTTGAGGCCGCGCGTGGAATAGGTGCCGTGGCCGCTGGCGTTACCGCGGCCGACGCGCTTACGGGCGTGTTTAGCCCCTTTTGGAGGCTTGAGATCGTGGGCTTGCATCAGTCGTGGGTGTCCTCGGTGACTTCGACGAGGTGGCGGACTGTATTGATCATACCACGCACAGCACGGTTATCCGGCTGCTCGACACTGTGGCCGAGCCGCTTCAAGCCGAGCGCCTGGATGGTCCGCTTTTGGTTTTCCCGGTAGCCAATGGCGCTCTTTCGCCAGGTGATGGTGAGCTTATCGGCCAATGCTGGCCTCCTCGGAAAACTGGCGCCGCCGCTCAAGCACGTCCTTGGGGGACTTGAGCATGGAGAGCGCGAGCATCGTCGCCTTGACAGTGTTGGCCGGGTTGCTGCTGCCGAGTGACTTGGCAACGGCATCCTTGACGCCCGCCATTTCGAGAACGGCGCGCACGCCACCACCGGCGATGAGGCCGGTGCCGGGGGGTGCGGGCTTGATGAGCACCTTGGAGGCGCCGAAGCGGACGAGCAGTGGATGAGGGATGGTTGTCCCGTTCATTGGCACGGTGATCATGTGCTTCTTGGCTACGGTGACGGCCTTACGGATGGATTCCGGAACTTCGGTTGCCTTGGCAAGCGCTGCGCCGACGTGGCCTTCCATATCGCCGACGACTACGACGGCTGTGAAGTGGAAGCGGCGGCCACCCTTCATCACTTTGGCGACGCGGTTGATGAAGACCACCTTCTCCTGGACCTCGGTCTCAGTGACGACGGCCCGTTCCTTGGTGGCGATGTACTTGCGTGGATTGGACATAGTAAATTTCCCCGCTAGAAGCTGAGGCCTCCCTTGCGCGCGGCCTCGGCCAGAGCTTTAACGCGGCCGTGGTATTTGAATCCACCGCGGTCGAAGACCACGGTCTTTATCCCCTTCTCTTTGGCGCGCTTCGCAAGCGCTTCGCCGACGACTTCGGCAACCGCGCTCTTGTTCTTGTCGCCCCTCACCCCGGCCTTCACGTCCTTCTCGGTGTCAGAGGCGGCAACAAGGGTATGGTGCTCGGAATCATCGATGATCTGCGCGTAGATGTGATTGAGGCTGCGAAACACGGCGAGTCGGGGTCGCTCTGGCGTGCCGGTCACGGAGTGGCGGACGCGGATGTGGCGCCGGACCCGTCCTGCGCGGCCTGTCTTGTTACCCTTCATGGCTATGCTGCTGCCTTACCGGCCTTACCGGCCTTGCGGCGAACGTACTCGCCTTCGTAGCGGATCCCCTTACCCTTGTAGGGCTCGGGGGGCCTGATCTTGCGGATATCGGCGGCGGTCTGCCCGACCTGCTCCTTGCTGGCGCCCTTGACTATGATCTTAGACGTGCCGTCAACCTCGAAATCGATATTGGATGGGGGTGGAATCTCGACGGGGTGGGAGAAGCCGATGTTGAGAACCAGGTTCTTGCCCTGCATCTGTGCTCGATAGCCGACACCGTGCATTTCCAGGGTGCGGGAGAAGCCCTCGCTGACGCCCACGACCATGTTGGAGACGAGCGTCCGGTAGAGCCCGTGCATGGAACGATGACGGGGCTGGTCGGAGGGACGGGTCACGAGCAACTGACCGTCCTCCTGGGCAAGCTTGATGTCGGGGTCGATCTGCTGAGACAGCTCACCCTTCGGACCCTTGACGGTGACCAGGCTGCCGTCAACTTTGACCTCGACGCCTCGCGGTACGGGAATTGGGTTCTTTCCTACACGTGACATTGGATTACCAAATGTAGCAGAGGACTTCGCCGCCCACTCCGCGCTGCCGCGCGTCCTTTCCTGTCATTACACCCTGTGGCGTGGAGAGGATAGCGATGCCGAGCCCTCCGTAGACGCGGGGGATCTCACCGGCCGCGGTGTAAACGCGGAGGCCCGGCTTGCTGACGCGGTCGAGACCGCTGATGGCAGGGTCTTGTTTGCCGGTGTAGGCGAGGTGGACGCGGATAAACCCCTTGACGCCTTCCTTCTTGACCTCGATGCCCTTGACGTAGCCCTCCTTCTTGAGGACCTCCGCCACACCCACCTTCACGTTGGAATGGGGGATATCCGCGTAATCGTGACGCGCGGTCTGCGCGTTACGGATTCGCGTGAGCATGTCGGCGATTGGATCAGTGACCATGACGATTTACCAACTGGACTTCTTGACGCCGGGCAACTGCCCGAGCAGCGCGTGCTGCCGGAAGCAGATGCGACAGAGCGCAAACTTGCGGATGTAAGCGCGAGGCCGTCCGCAGAGGCGGCAGCGATTGCGGCGCCGGGTTGAGAACTTCGCCACTTTGTTGAAGGTCGCTTCGTAGAGGGCTTTTCGGGTCAAGGGACTAACCTCGCTTGGCGAACGGCATCCCGAGTAGCTCAAGCAAACGCTTGGCCTCCTCGTCCGTCTTTGCTGTGGTGGAAATTGTGATCTGCATGCCGCGGACCTTGTCGATCTTGTCGTATTCGATCTCCGGAAAAATGACTTGCTCGCGAATTCCCATGCTATAGTTCCCGCGGCCGTCGAAGGAGTTGGGCGAAACGCCCTGGAAATCGCGGATGCGGGGAAGGGTGGCGTTGAGCAGTCGATCCAGGAACTCCCACATCCGGCTTCCCCGAAGCGTCACCGTGACACCGATCGGCATCCCTTCGCGAAGTTTGAAGTTGGAGATGGACTTCTTGGCGCGCGTGATCACCGGGTGCTGGCCGGTGATGGTCTCGATGTCGGACGTGGCGGAGTCAAGGGCCTTGGCGTTCGCGATGGCTTCGCCGAGACCGATGTTGAGGTTAGTCTTGACCAACCGCGGCGCCTGCATGACGTTGCCGTAGTTAAACTCCTTCACCAACGCAGGAACGATCTCCTGGTTGTATCTCTCTTTGAGTCTTGGCAGCGATTGGGTAGTCACTTAGATATCCTCGTTTAGTCGACGTTTGTGTCGCAGTGTTTGCAGTACCGTACTTTGCGGCCATCAGCAAGTGATCGGAACCCGACGCGGGAGGGCCGGTTGCATGACACGCATAGGATCGCGACATTGGCGGCGGAGATGAGCGACTCGCGCTCGATGATGCCGCCGGGGCTCTGTGGGCCCCTTGGCCGCTGGTGCTTTTTGACCATGTTAACGCCTGTGACGATTACGCGCGTGCACTTGTAGTGGCCGTGCTGATCGGTCTTCTTGCCTTCGGGCAGGACTTTACGGACCTGGCCGATCCGGCCACGGTCCTTGCCCTTGGTCACGATTACGTTGTCGTCTCGCCTAATCTTCTGCACTTCTCACACCACTTCCGGGGCCAAGGAAACAATCTTCATGAAATTGCGTTCGCGGAGTTCGCGGGCGACGGGGCCAAAGATTCGAGTGCCACGCGGATTCTGAGTGTCCGCGAGGACAACGGCGGCGTTCTCATCGAACTTGATGTAGGATCCGTCGTTCCGGCGCCAGCCCTGAGCGGCACGGACGACGACAGCGCGAACGACTTCGCCCTTCTTCACACCGCCGCCGGGGGCCGCTTGCTTGACCGAGGCGACGATGGTGTCGCCGACGGTGCCATAGCGGCGACGAGATCCGCCCATGACCTGGATGACCATGAGCTGCTTGGCACCCGAGTTATCCGCCACCCGCAATCGCGAGTACTGCTGGATCATTTCGGCTCCTCGTCATCAGTTGGTTCTTCTACAGGTTCGGCGTCTTCTTCTAGAGCCTCGTCAGCGTCGGGCTTATCAGTCGTAGTATCGGCTTCAGCTTCCGGAGCCACATCTTCTGCCTCGTCCGGCGCGCCGGCTTCTGGCTCAACTTCTTCTTCGACTGCGGCCGCATCTTCCGTTGGCGCATCAACCGCTTCCGGTTCTTCTGCTTCCCGGGCTTCTTCGCTTGCAGCCGCAGACGGGGCTTCCACGGGCGCCTCTTCCTCTACCTCCGGCTTCACTTCGCCGATGATTTCGAGGTCGATCGATTCAGGCGCGACTTCTGGTAGTTCGGCCTTTTCGAGCACTTCGATTACGCCCCATCTCTTGTGCTTCGAGACAGGAGAGATCTCTACGATTCGGACGACATCACCCAGCTTCGTCTCGCCGGACTCGTCGTGGGCCATGAACTTGCGTACACGGCGGATCGTCTTCTTGTAGAGCGGGTGGCGGCGGCTGGTCTGGACAGCAACAACGACGGTGTTCTCCATCTTGTCGCTGACGACGGTGCCTTCGCGGGTCTTGCGGCCGCCATAGATGCCTTTTCCGGCGGTCATGACGTGCCTCCGGGGTTGGCCTGAGCGATCAGCTCTCGTTGGCGCTGGATCGTCTTCAGTCGGGCGACGTTGCGGCGCATGCGTGGGATCTCGCGGTGGTTCTGCAGCTGGAGTGTCTCCCGCTTCAGGCTCAACGCGAACAGTCCCCGGTACGACTCGTCGATCTGCTTCTGGAGGTCGGCGTCAGACAGCTTCCGGATGTCGTCGGTCTTTGTCTTGATCTTCTTAGCCATGTCTAACCTTCGGTCCTCACGACGAACCGCGTGGGGATGGGGAGCTTCTGGGCGGCAAGGCGCAGAGCCTCACGGGCGATGTCCTCTTTGACCCCTGACATCTCGTAGATGATGCGTCCGGGCTTGACGACGCAGACCCAGGCTTCAACCGGGCCCTTGCCGCTGCCCTGGCGCACTTCCAGGGGTTTCTTGGTAATCGGCTTGTCAGGGTAAACACGGAGCCAGACCTTGCCACCACGGCGGATATAACGCGTGATTGCTCGCCTCCCGGCCTCGATCTGGCGGGCCGTCATCCAGGTGGGGCCAAGGGCCTGGAGGCCAAAGTCCCCGAAGGCGATGGTGCTGCCAACATGCGCCATGCCGCGCATGCGGCCACGGTGTGTCTTGCGGAACTTGGTACGTTTAGGCTGAAGCATCGGTCGCGGCTTCCTTCGTGGTGGTTTCCGTTTCTGGTTCGGCAGTCTCCGGCTCGGCCGTCGCTTCGCCCTCGGGAGCTTCCACAGCCGCTTCGGCCTCAGGAGTCACCTCAGCTGCCGGCTCTGCCTCGGGAGCGCCCTCTTCGGTGGTCGCCTCGGTCGCGGCCGCCTCCTCGATCCCTTCTTCGCCTTCGGCGGCCTCCAGAGCGCTGGCGCGAGCAGCACGGCGGCGCTCCCGCTCGTCCTCAGCGTCGCCCTTGTAGATCCAGACCTTGACACCGATACGGCCCAGCGTAGTGCGGGCTTCAGAGGTGCCGTAGTCGACGTTTGCCTTCAGGGTTTGAAGGGGGACCCGGCCCTGCCGCTCCTTGTCGGTGCGGGACATGTCCGCACCTCCAAGGCGGCCGCTAATCTTGATGCGGATTCCCTGGGCGCCGCGCTGCATGGCGCGCATGGCGGCCTGTTTGATCGCGCGGCGGTGGGCGACGCGGCGCTCTATCTGCTCGGCGATGGCGCGAGCGACGAGCGGCGCTTCGATCTCGGGAATGCGGATCTCGTTGATGTTGACGCGAATCTTGCGACCGGTGATGCCTTCCAGGTTGGTGCGGAGTTCATCGACGCGCTGGCCGCCGCGGCCGATAACGATGCCAGGGCGAGCCGTGTAGATGCTCACCGTTACCTGGTTGGTGTTGCGCTCGATTTCGACGCGCGAGATGCCAGCGTCGGGCAACCCCTTCTTGATAGACGCCCGGATCGCCAGGTCCTCGTGCAGAAGTTCTGTGTAGGTGCGGTCGGCGAACCACTTGCTGTTCCAGTCGTAGATATAGCCGAGGCGGAAGCCGTGGGGGTGTACTTTCTGGCCCATTAGTTCCCTGCCTCGTCCACTACGATGGTGATGTTGCTCTTGCGGCGGCGCATTATGTCGCCTCGTCCGCGAGCCCTGGGGATCATGCGACGGACACGCTCTGCCTCGCCTACCCAGGCGCGGGTGATGCGGAGGTAACGAGGGTCCATGCTGTAGTTGTTCTCAGCGTTGGCAGCGGCGGAGCGCACTGTCTTGGCGACGAGCCGCGCGTGCGGCGACGGCATGAAGCGAAGCAGCGCCATCGCCTCATCGACGCGCTTGCCCCGGACTTCGTCCAGGATGATGCGCATCTTCTTGGGCGCTACGGGCGCGCTGCGTGAGAAGGCTCGTACGGCGACCATGTTTACTTCTTTCGGACTCCGGCGGTTTGGGCTGATTTGCTCGTGTGGCCGCGGAAGGTGCGGGTCGGCGCGAATTCGCCGAGTTTGTGGCCGACCATGTTCTCCGTTATGAAGACAGGGACGTGACGTCGTCCATCGTGAACGGCGATCGTGAGGCCGACCATGTCCGGGAGGATCGTGGACCGGCGCGACCACGTCTTAATTACGGCCTTTTGGCCGGAAGCGGTGATCGCCGCAACCTTCTTCAGGAGGTGGTCGTCGGCGAAGGGTCCCTTCTTTGTTGATCGTGACATTAGACCTGGAACCTCCTCCGGACGATGTACTTGTTTGTGTCTTTGCGGCGGCGCGTGCGGGCGCCAAGAGCTGGCTTGCCCCAGGGCGTCTTCGGTCCCGGCATGCCGATTGGTGCGCGGCCTTCGCCACCACCGTGCGGGTGGTCAACGGGGTTCATCACCGAGCCACGGACGGACGGACGGCGACCCATGTTGCGCTTGCGGCCGGCGCGACCGAGTTTGATCTGGCTGTGCTCAACGTTACCGACCTGGCCGACCGTGGCCATGCAGTCGGCGAGGATACGGCGTACCTCGCCCGAAGGGAGGCGCACGGTGGCGTAGTCTTCATCGCGGCCCAGTAGTTGGGCGGAGCCGCCGGCGCCTCTGACGAGCTGGGCACCCTTGCCAAGGTAGAGTTCGAGATTGTGGATGACGGTGCCAGAGGGCATGTTCTTGAGTGGCAGGGCATTGCCCGGCTTGATTTCCGCATCCGGACCGGACATGACGGAGTCGCCGACCTTGAGGCCAACAGGCCAGATGATGTAACGCTTTTCGCCGTCCGCGTAGTTGATGAGGGCGATGCGGGCGGTGCGGTTCGGATCGTACTCAATTGTCGCGACCTTGCCGGGGATGCCGTGCTTGTCGCGCTTGAAATCGATGATGCGGAATCGGCGCTTGTGGCCGCCGCCACGGTGGCGAACCGTAATCTTACCCTGGTTGTTGCGGCCCGCCGTCTTCTTGAGCGGAGCGAGCAGGGTTTTTTCCGGCTTCTTCGTCGTGATTTCGTCGAAAGAGTAGCCGGTGGCGGCGCGACGGCCGGGGGATGTGGGCTTGTACTGTCTGACGGCCATCTCTTACATACCCTCGAACAGTTCTAGCTTGTCGTCGGGGTGAAGCGTGACAACTGCCTTCTTCCAGTCACTCTTGTGCTTGATGCGGTTACCGCGGACTCTGTAGGGCTTGCCCTTCATCACCATGATATTGACGGCAGTGACGCGGACGTTTTCGGGGAAGCCCTTCTCGACCGCTTCCTTGACCTGGGTCTTGTTGGCGTGTGCCTGCACCTCGAACGCGTACTTGTTCTCACCGTGGAGGCGCGTCGCCTTTTCAGTGATAAGCGGACGGACGAGGACGGACAGGGGGTTGAGCGCTTTAGCCATCTACTCTGTCCCCTCGGTCTTCTTCGTTGTTCGGCGTTTTGGCTTATCGGCGTCGGTCGCGTCCGCCTTTTTGGCCGTAGCGCGGGGCTTTTTGGCGGCAGGTTTTGCAGCTGCTTTGGGCTTAGCGGCTGCCTTTGGCTTTGCGGCGGCTTTCGGCTTCGCCGCGGCCTTCGGTGCTTCGGCCTCGGGGGCCTCGACGGCGGCCTTGGTCTTTGGGGCAGCCTTGCGCTTGGGCTCAGGTGCGGCTTCGGTCTCGGCAGGTGCTTCGGCGACGACAGGCTCGGGCTCAGCTTCGGCCCTCGCCGGGGCGGCCTTCTTGCCGTCGCGGGTGGGCGCTTTTGCGGCGGGCTTCGCTGGCTTTTCCTTGATGGCCCAGAGGCCCTCGGCGACGCGGACAGCCTGCTCGGTCATGAGGAGGCCGGCGTGGTTCATCATGTCGCCCACGTTGAGGTTGGCGGCGGGTAGTGATTGCACTTTGTGGAGGTTGCGGACGCTGGCAAGGACGGTCCGGTCGGGCTCGCCGGTGATGACGAGAGCAGACCGGTTGAAGCCGACGTTGCCGAGGATTCGCAGGACCTCTTTGGTCTGGGGTTGGTCCAGAGAGACGTCGTCGATGATGACGAGCTGTCCATGAGCCACCTTGCCGGACAGCGCCGATCGTATGGCCAAACGCCGCATCTTCTTGGGCATGTCCTGGCTGTAGTCGCGAGGACGCGGCCCGAAGATGGTGCCACCACCGACGCGGGTCGGCGAGCGGTTGCTGCCCTGGCGGGCGCGGCCTGTGTACTTCTGCATGCGAATTTTGCGCGTACTGCCCTGGACCTCGCCTCGCGTCTTGGTGTTAGAGGTACCGGCGCGCTGGTTGGCGCGCTGGCGGACGTAGGCCTGGTGTAGGACGGCGGTGTTGGGCTCGATCCCGAAGACGCTGTCGTCGACGTCGAGCTTGCGGAGTTCCTTGCCCTCGGCGTTCAGGACGGGAAGTTTCACTTCTTCGCTCCTCCGCTTCTTGCCTTGCGCACGGTGAGGAGGATTCCCTCGTGGCCGGGGACTGCTCCGCGGACGATGAGGACGCCCCTATCGGGGTCAGACCGGATTACCTTGAGGTTCTTGGCTGTGGCGCTGCGAGTACCCATGTGGCCGGCCATCTTCTTTCCCTTGATGACACGCCCGGGGCTGGTGCCAGCACCGATGGAGCCGGGGGCACGCGCCCTGTCCGACTGGCCGTGGGTCTTGGGGCCGCCATGGAATCCGTGGCGCTTCATGACGCCCGCGAATCCGCGGCCGACGGTGTTGCCGACAACGTCCACGAAGGCGCCCTGCTCGAAGATTTCGCAGCCGACCTTCTGGCCTACTTCCCAGGCAGATATATCCTCGACCTTCATTTCGCGAAGGTACTGGAAGTTGCCGAGGTCCTTCATGTGGCCCTTTTGCGGCTTCGTGACGCGCTTGCGCTCGCCGAAGCCGACCTGGACAGATTCGTAGCCGTCCGTGTCCTTCGTCTTTACCTGGACGACCACGTTCTGGGGGGTGGCGATGACCGTTACGGGAACGGCGTCGCCGTTTTCCTCGAAGAACTGGGTCATGCCGACCTTGCGGCCGAGGATGCCTTCGATGCTCATAGCTTGATCTCGATGTCGACGCCGGATGGGAGCTGGAGGCGCATGAGTGCGTCCACGGTCTTACCGGTCGGTTCGAGGATGTCGATGATCCGCTTGTGTGTGCGGATCTCGAACTGCTCCTGGGAGTCCTTATCGATGTGGGGAGAGCGGATGACGCAGAACTTCTTGATCTCGGTGGGCAGGGGGATCGGGCCGGCGACGGCGGCGCCGGTGCGCTCGGCAGCCTCGACTATATGCACCGCAGACTGGTCCAGAATGCGATGGTCGAAGGCCTTGAGCCGGATCCTGATCTTCTGCCTTGCCATCCTTGTTTATCTCCGCGTCGCGCCCTGCATCCGGCCGGAGACTTGCTCGGCAATCGAGTGCGGGACCTCTAGATAGTGGTCGAATTCCATCGTGTAGCTTGCCCGTCCCTGGGTTATGGAGCGCAGGGTGGTCGCGTAGCCGAAGGTCTCGGCCAGCGGCACGTGCGCTGTAATGACGCGGAGATGCCCGCGGTGGTCAACATCGGCCACCTGGCCGCGGCGAGAACTGACGTCACCGAGGACGTCTCCGAAGAACTCGTCGGGCGTGGCAATCTCCACTTTCATGATCGGCTCCAGAAGAACGGGACGAGCCTTCTTCATCGCTTCCTGGATTCCCAGGGAGCCGGCCATCTTGAACGCCAACTCGGATGAGTCTACAGGGTGATACGACCCATCCACAAGTTGAGCGTGAAGGTCGATGACAGGATAACCGGCAAGTACGCCCGTTTCGAGCGCTTCCTTGATGCCGTGCTCGACAGCGGGGACGAACTCTTTCGGTATGGAACCACCGACGAGCTTGTTCTCGAACTTGAAGCCGGAGCCCTTCTCCCCGGGCTCCACGTGGAGCTTGACGACACCGAACTGGCCGCGGCCACCGCTCTGGCGGACGAAGCGGCCCTCGGCGTCCGAGGGTTGCATGATCGTCTCCTTGTAGGCGACCTCCGGCCGGCCGACGTGGGCCTGCACGTTGAACTCGCGGAGCATGCGGTCGACGATGATCTCGAGGTGAAGCTCACCCATACCGGAGATGATGGTCTGGCCGGTCTCCTGGTCGTTGCGGGCGTGGAACGTGGGGTCTTCTTCGACGAGCCGGGAAAGGACTTCGCCCATTCGCTCCTGGTCTTCCTTGGTCTTGGGTTCGATGGAGACGGAGATGACGGGCTCGGGGAACTTGATGGCCTCGAGAATCACTGGTTGGCTTTCGTCACAGAGGGTGTCTCCGGTGAAGGTATTCTTCAGGGCGACCGTCGCGGCTATCTGGCCGGCTTCTATCTCGGTCAGTTCTTCGCGGCGGTTGGAGTGCATCTTGAGAATGCGGCCGAGCCGCTCGCGGCCATCGCGGGTGCTGTTAAGGACCATCGCGCCTTGCTTGGCGACGCCGGAATAGACGCGGAAGTAAACGAGCCGACCGACATACGGGTCCGCTACGACCTTGAAGGCGAGGGCGGAGAACGGCTCGTCGTTCGTAGGCTCGCGGGTGACCTCTTCGCCTTTCTTGGTGTGGCCGGTAACGGCCGGGACTTCGATCGGAGACGGCAGGTAGTCAACGACGGCGTCGAGGAGGGGCTGCACGCCCTTGTTCTTGAGGGCGGTACCGACGAGAACGGGGTTTACGAGGCCGGCGATCGTGGCACGGCGGAGAGCCTTCTTGAGTTCTAGTGCGGTGACTTCGTGCTGCTCGACGAAGCTGATGAGCATCTGGTCGTCGATCTCGGCGACGCCTTCGATCAGGTCTTCGCGGCGCTTCTTAGCCTCTTCCAGGTACTCAGCAGGAATTTCACCGATAACCGGCTCGAGCTCGCCTTCGGGAAAGGTGAAGGCGCGCATCTCGACGAGGTCGATGCAGCCCTTGAACTGGTCCTCGGCGCCCATCGGAATCTGGACGGCGATCGGGCGGGCGTTGAGACGCTCGCGGATCGAGTCCATCGTCTTCCAGAAGTCGGCGCCGACGCGGTCCATCTTGTTAACGAAGCAGATGCGTGGGATGTGGTAGCGGTCGGCCTGGCGCCAGACGGTTTCCGACTGGCTCTGGACGCCGGCGACGGCATCGAAGACGACAATGCCGCCGTCGAGGACGCGGAGGCTGCGCTCCACCTCGACGGTGAAGTCGACGTGGCCTGGGGTGTCCACGATATTGATCTGGTTGTCTTTCCACGTGGTGGTGGTGGCGGCGGCGGTGATCGTGATGCCACGCTCCCGCTCCTGGGCCATCCAGTCCATGACGGCAGTGCCGGCGTCCACGTCCCCGATTTTGTACGTGATCCCCGTGTAGAAGAGGATGCGTTCGGTGACCGTGGTCTTCCCGGCATCAATGTGGGCGATAATCCCTATGTTGCGCACCCGTTCGACGGGCACAGATGTACTCATGGTGCTCCTGCTGCTTCCGTGAGGAAGGCTAGATTAGCGCGTCTGTCATGGCCCGGCCGCCTACCACCTGTAGTGGACGAACGCCTTGTTCGCCTCGGCCATGCGGTGTGTGTCTTCGCGCTTCTTTATCGCTGATCCTTGCTCGCGATAAGCATCGATCAGTTCGGTGGCAAGTCTTTCGGACATCGGGCGGCCGGCGCGTCCGCGGGCCGCGGTCAGGATCCAGCGCATCGCCAGCGATGTCTGGCGCGCCGGACGGACCTCGAGCGGGATCTGATAGGTAGCGCCACCGACACGGCGGGGCCGGACTTCCAGGATGGGCATGGTGTTGCGCATCGCTTGCTCGAAAACACCGCGGGGCTCTTCCTTGGTGCGCTCCGCGATGATGTCCATGGCGTCGTAAACGATGCGCTCGGCGAGGCTCTTCTTACCGTCCTTCATGACCTTGTTGATCATGACCTGCATGAGCAGGCTGCCGTACTTGGCGTCCGGAAGCGGCTTGTGACGGGCGACTTTTCCACGACGAGGCATGTTGGTTCTCTTATGCGTCCTTGCGCGTTCCGTACTTGCTGCGCTGCTGCTTGCGTCCCACGACGCCGCCGGCGTCGAGAGCGCCGCGGACGATGTGGTAGCGCACTCCGGAGAGGTCCTTCACGCGGCCGCCTCGGATGAGGACAACGGAGTGCTCCTGGAGGGAGTGTCCCTCGCCGGGGATATAAGCGGTGACTTCCATGGTGTTGGTGAGGCGGACCCTGGCGACCTTGCGGAGGGCCGAGTTCGGCTTACGGGGAGTGACCGTGCGGACGTTGGTGCAGACGCCGCGCTTCTGGGGGCTGCCCTCACCGCGGACCATGCGGTTTTTCAGCGCGTTGAAGTGAAAACGAAGCGCAGGCGCCTTCGTCTTTGTCTTGAGGGGCTTGCGGCCCTTTCTTACGAGCTGATTAATCGTTGGCATAGTGTATGTCTGCTAGTCCTTTCGGGCCAAACAAAAAGCCGGAACCTCGCCGCCAATGGCCAAGTCTTCCGACCGAGTCAAGCGTACACAGGCGCGTCCGCAGGAACGGAGCACCATCGAGAAATGTTAACGGCGAGGGGGTGGTGTGTCAACGGGCAGCACTTGGATCTTGAAGGTGGAAACCCTGTGACCACAGCCTCATACAGCACGTATACTGACCCTAGGAGTGGACACCATTCTGATCTTCACCGCTCTGACCCTCATCGGGTTGGCTGTGCTCCTATTGGGGCTATTTCTCGGATTGGTGATTCCGTGGCGGACTCACCGTTCGCAAATTCTGGCAGCCATCCTCGGCATCGTCTCGGCTTTGGCCGTTCCCTTATCTATGATGGCGCTCCTGACTGTGGGCCTACTGACGATTTGGCCCAGCCTCCTGCTTCTCGGGCTAGCTGTGGGTTGGTCGGTGAGATTCCGCGCTCCCGTCAATGAGGCATTTGACCAGCCTAACGACGTGATGCTTCGATAGCTCCATCGGTCGGTGAGCGCAGGACTGCCAGGCTTCCACTCGTCTCACCCACACCTGGCGCGGGATACTCGATGCGGGGGTGGTAGATGCCGCGGAGGGTCGCCTTGAACGAGCCCCCGATCGTCTTTAGGTCGCGGAGGGTGAGGTCGCTCTCGTCGAGCTGGCCTTCCTGGACGCGCTCGTTGATCACGCCCTCGACCAGTTCGTCGATGCGCTGGTGGCTGCGGTCCTTGCTGGCGCGGACGACGGCCTCGACGGAGTCCGCGAGCATCACGATCGCCGTCTCCTTGCTCTGCGGCTTCGGGCCGGGGTAGCGGAAGCGCTCGGCGTCGATGGCAGGGTCGGCGAGGGCGGCCTTGCGGTAGAAGTACGTGACCAGGCGCGTGCCGTGATGCTCCGGGATGAAGGCTCGGACGCGGGCCGGGATCCGGTAACGGCCAGTGAGGCTGAGTCCAGCTCGGACGTGCTCGGAGACCATTTTGGCGCTGGAATCGGGATCGAGCCGATCATGCGGGTTCTCGCCGCCCATCTGGTTCTCGATGTAGTAAGCGGGCTTGGCAACCTTGCCGATGTCGTGGAAGTAGGCGCCGACGCGGACAAGTAGGGCGTCCGCGCCGGTGAGGTCCGCGGCGCGCTCGGCCAGGTTGCCGACGATGACGGAGTGGTGGAAGGTGCCGGGCGCCTTCTCCTGGAGCTCGCGGAGCAGCGGGTGAGTCATCTGCGCCAGTTCCATGAGCTGGATGCGCGTGGCGACGCCGAAGGCCGCACCGAGGACGTAGGAGCCGCCCATCATCACGATCACGGTGGCGACTGCGGAAACAGCGGAGACGACCAGCATGAGGGCCACGTCGTCAGCGCCGCGGTCCGGCAGAAGGAGCCAGAACGAAAAGAGGGCAAGGAATGTGACGAGGCCGACGCTGAGGCCGGCCGTGGCGTAGTTGTTGACGCGGTCCGCGTTCCGCACCGCGAAGATCCCGGCCAGGCTAGAGAGCAGGAGGGCGCTGACCATCTGCAGCGACTCGATCGAACCGGCGGAAGTTCGCGCGTCCGGCAGATGGTAGGCGCCGAAGGCGGCAAGCATGGCCAGCATCCCGGCGAGCAGCACGGCCAGTCCGCCGTCGAGAAGGGTGGCGACAAGCATCGGTGCGGCGGCAACGGGGAGCATGTAACCGAGATAGAGGCCGTCGGAATCGGGGAGCGTGATCGAGAAGAAGACGCGCGCGGCGGCCACCCAGAGCACTGTGATCAGGCCGAGCATGACAAGCCGCCTGACGCCGATCACCTCGGGAGGGTGGAAGAGGTAGAGGTAGATACCGAACATAGAGGCTGAGACGACGGAAACGATGCTGGCGGAAAGTACGTCAGCGAACCCGAAGTCGTTGTCGAGCAGCCCTGCGCCGCGGATCTGTGCCAGGTCCTCGTCGGTGACGACCTGGCCTTCTTCCACGATCACTTCGCCGCCGTCGCTGAACGTCTGGAAGGCGACGTCGCCGGCGCTCAGGGAAGCCTCGCCGGGTAGCACGGGGATCAGCACGATGCCGAGGGCCGCCGCGAGGGCCAGCGTGAAGAAGAATATCTGGGCCGGGGCCAGTCCGGCCGTTGGCCTCGCTCTGGAAATCATCGCATTAAACGCTTACCCACCTTAACAGAAGACGGGGAGCCTCAAACCATGATACCAGAACCGGGGCGGATCGCTAAGTGGGAGGTGACTTGGTCAGGAGCCGAGGAGGGCGGTCACTACTTCGTTGACGTCGCGGCCATCGGCCTGGCCAGCGAGGCGGGTCATCAGTTCCTTCATCACTTTGCCCTTGTCGGACGGGCCGGAAGCCCCGGTTTCGGCCACGACCTTCTTCGCCTCGGCCTCGACTTCCTCCCGGCTCATCCGTGATGGGAGATATGTCTCGAGAACGCACAGCTCGGCTTCTTCCTTGTCGGCAAGGTCCTGGCGGTTGCCCTTTTTGAACTCCTCGATGCTCTCACGGCGCTGCTTCGCCTGTTTCGACAGGACCTGCATCACTTCGGCGTCCGTAAGTTCCTGGCGGGTGGACCCGGCCACCTCGGCGTTCCCGATGGCGGCGATGAGCATGCGCAAGGTGCTCTTGCGGAGGTCGTCTCCGGCGAGCATAGCCTGCTTGAGGTCGTCGGACAGTTGCTGCTTGAGGGGCATCGTTCGAGTGTAGGAACCGATAATTGCGGGTGTCAAACCGAAGGACGCGCTACGCGAAGGCGAGGTGACGGTCCTTCATGCTCACGAAGCCACTGCGGGCGAGCACGATGTGGTCCAGCACCTCGACGCCGAGGAGCTTGCCGACCTGGATCGCCTCACGGGTCAGCGACACGTCTTCGGCGCTGGGATCGGGATCGCCCGATGGGTGGTTGTGGACCATGATGATGCTGGGGCAACCCTCACGGACGGCGTCCTTGAACACCTCCGCCTGGCGCACGATGGCCGCGCTCACGTTGCCGCGGTAGACCGTCTTGACCGATAGGACCTCGTTGCGCGTGCTGAGCATCAGGATCTTGAGTTCCTCCTGCTGCAGCAGCGCCATCTCTGCGAAAAGCATGGCGTAAACGTCAGCCGGATCCTTGATGAACCGCGCGGCTTCCGGGGTGACTGCTGCCGAGACGCGCCTGCCAAGCTCGATGGCCGCGAGCACCTGGCAGGCCTTTGCATCGCCCATGGAGTGCTGGCCTGCCAGCTCGCCAAAGCTGACCTTGCCCAGCCCGCGCAGCCCATCAAACGTGGACAGCAACCGTTGGGAAAGGGCGAGCACGTTCTCGCCTGCCGATCCGGTGCGGAGGAGGATCGCCATCAGCTCGGCGTTGCTCAGCGTCTCGGCACCGCGCATGCGCAACCGCTCACGCGGACGTTCTTCGGTGGGCAGGTCGCGGATAACGTTTCGGGTGACAGTTGCGGCCACGGATCGAGCATAGGAGCCTGTGCCGTTAGCTCGAAGCGGGTAGTGGCACTCAGCGGAGAGTTACTGGGGAATGGAAAGTACGTCGCCGGGCTGGAGGACGTACTCGAGGTCCAGGCCATTGATGGCGGCGAGGTCGGCGGGATCGTACCCGTAGGCCAGGGCGATGCTGCTCCATGTGTCGCCTTCCTGGACGGTGTACTCCAGTGGCCCGGGATCGACGGGAACCTCTGTGGGTGGCGGTGGCGCTTCCGTCGGCGCAGGCGTGGGAGCCGCTGTTGGGACTTCGGTTGGCGCCGGTGTAGGCGTGGCGGACGAAGGAGAGCCGCTCCCCTGGGGCGTCAGGGCCGGGGTCGCGGTGGGTTCGGACTGGATGAGGTCCGAGGACTCGCCAGGCACGGATGGTGGCCGCACGATGAGCCAGAGAGCGAGGACGGTGCCGATGAGGAGCCCACCCAGGGCGAGACGAAATGCGCTCCGCGAGGGAGTGGCGTTGAGGGGGTCGAGGCAGGATGCGCAGAGGCTTGCGCCGTGGTCGGGGCAATAGTCATTGCCGCAGCGGGTGCACCGCTGCGTGTCCTCCCGCTGGCACGAAAAACAGCTCATCGCAAATGAAACGACCGGGCCGACGCCTCAGACTCACCTGGACGACGGCCCGGTCATTGTAGCGAATTACTCGAGGTCGACGGTAGCGCCAGCCTCCTGGAGCTTCTTCTGGGCCTCTTCCGCGTCGGCCTTGCCGATGCCTTCCTTCACGTTCACGGGCGCGCCCTCGACGAGGTCCTTGGCCTCCTTGAGGCCGAGGGTCGTGATCTCGCGGACGGCCTTGATGACGTTGATCTTGTTGGCGCCTGCGTCCTTCAGAACGACGTTGAACTCGGCCTTTTCCTCGGCAGCGGCTGGAGCGGCGCCATCACCGCCGGCAGCGGCAGCGGCCGGCGCTGCTGCCATCGCGACGGGGGCGGCGGCGGTGATGCCGAACTCGTCCTGGATCTTCTCGTTGAGGTCCCGCAGTTCGATGATCGTCATCTCTTTGATGATGTCGAGGACCTGGTCTACCTTCGTTGCTGTTGCCATTGTTGGTGTCTCCTTCTCGGAATTTGCTTACTTATTTGAGGGCCTGCTAGGCCGTGGCTTCCATCTGTTTTGCTCGCGCTTCTATCAATCCCGGCAGCTCGCTGAGCAGGGACTGGAGGAGCAGCGTCAGCTCCTGCAAAGGCCCGTCGAGGAGGGCGATAAAGTTGGCGAGCGGCGATTGCATCTGGCCCATGAACTGGGCGAGTAGCACTGGCTTCGGCGGGATCTTCGTCAGGTCGCGAAGGTCGTTCGCGGTCAGGGTGGACCCGTCGAGGAACCCGCCCTGCACGGCGAAGGCCTGGGGCGCGGCCGTCGCGTAGGCGCCGACCGCTTTGGCCGCCTCGATGATGTCGTCGTAGGTGAGGGCCAGCGCTGTCGGCCCCTCGACGATGTCCATCAAAGACGCCTTGCCTGCCTGCTCGGCGGCGAGTTTGAGCAGGGTGTTCTTGACGACCATGACTTCGATGCCGCCTTCGCGCAGCTTCCGGCGCAGTTCCTGCATCTCCTTCACGGTCATCCCCCGGTAGTGGGTGCTGACGACCATCGTGGAGCGTTCGAGCACGTCCTTGAGCTCGGCTACGGCGTCGATCTTTTCTTGTGTGGGCATTCACCCTCCGTTTCTGCGTCCCCGGTGGACAAAAGAAAAGCCCCTCGCCGACGCGAGGGACAAGGTGCAAGGCTTACCCTGCTCTGTCCTTCACCTCGGCGGGCTCCTTCAGAGAAGGACTTAAGCCTGGGGCACCTGCTGTCTCTGGTGGTGGTCTTGTGTTCGGTTGTAGCGCGAAGTGTATCGCGGTCGCCGGTCTAGCTCAACAGCTAAGCGGCGGCTTTACCAGCGGACGTGGTGGCCTGGATCTCCAGCGGGACGCCGGGACCCATCGTGGTGGTCAGCGTCAGGCTGCGGATGTACTGGCCCTTGGAACCGGCCGGCTTTTCCCGCATCACCGCTTCGACGAGGGAGTTGAGGTTGTCGAGAAGGGCTTCTTCAGTGAAGCTGATCTTGCCGAGGGGCACGTGAACGAGGTTCGTGCGGTCGGTGCGGAACTCAACGCGTCCTTGCTTGGCGTCCTTGATTGCCTTCGGCATGTCGTCGCCATCGACGACGGTATTGGTGCGCGGGTTTGGCATGAGGCCGCGGGGGCCGAGGACGCGGCCGAGGCGTCCGACCTTACCCATCATCTCCTTGGTAGCAAGCGCGACCTCGAAGTCCAGGAATCCTCCCTCGACCTTTTTGACCAGGTCGTCGCCACCTACGACATCAGCGCCGGCCCCTTCAGCGAGGCGAGCCGCCTCGCCTTCGGCGAAGACGAGGACGCGCTGGCCCTTGCCGAGACCGTGGGGGAGGACAATGGTTCCGCGAAGCTGCTGGTCTGCGTGGCGAGTGTCGAGGCCGGTGCGGATGTGGAGCTCGACGGTCTCGTCGAACTTAACGTAGGTCGTCTCCTTCAGGAGTTTGATCCCCTCTTCGGGCGTGTACTCCCGCTCGCGATCCACCTTCTCGAGGGCTGCCAGGTACTTCTTGCCGTGCTTTGCCATCATTGCCAGTCCTTCTACAGGAACGAGCTTCTGCTCTACCGGATCGGCAGCGAGTAGAAAGCTTTCCATCGTCACAGCGCCCAGAAGCGGCTGAGCGTCATTATCGTCCCACATGCAGAGGTTTGCGCTGACCTTATCTCCAATGCGAATCGGTACTTCAGCGAGGTCATACTCTACGGTGGTGCCATCGGCTATCTTAAACCTCTCGCGGCGCGTGGGTTCGTGACCAAGCTCCCGCAAAATACGCCCCGGAATCCTGCTGAAGGTCGCGCCGGTGTCGACGAGCGCTTCCACCTGCACGAACCGTGTCCGAGACTGGTCGCCAACTTCGAACGTAAACGTGAAGCTGCCCACTGCGTCACCTTGCGCGCGACGAGTTGCGCTGTACTTGGTAACCATCGCTCACGAACCGATCTCAACGCCCATGCTACGGCACGTGCCTTCCACCATACGCATGGCGGCGTCGATGTCGTTGGCGTTGAGGTCCTTCATCTTGGCCTCGGCGATCTGCTGTACCTGGGCGCGGCTCAGGGTGCCGACCTTCTCCCGCTTTTGCGCGGAGCTGCCCTTGTCGATGCCCAGAGCCTTACGGATTAGGTCCGAAGCCGGCGGGGTCTTGAGGATGAATGCGAAGGAGCGGTCCTCGAAGACGGTGATCTCGACGGGGATAATACTGCCCGCCTGCATCGAGGTCTTCTCGTTGTATTCCTTGCAGAACCCCATGATGTTAGCGCCGTGCTGACCAAGAGCCGGGCCGACTGGCGGCGCAGGCGTCGCCTGACCGGCAGGGAGTTGCAGTTTGATGATCGCTCGTACTTTCTTTGCCATGTGACTGGTTCGTGAGGGTGGTTAGAGTCTTTCGACCTGGAGGAAGTCCAGTTCGACCGGGGTTTCCCGGCCGAAGATAGACACCGCTACCTTCACCTTGCCTTTCTCTGCGTTTATTTCTTCCACGGTCCCGACCATGTCGGAGAAGGGGCCGTCCACTACGCGAACGCTCTGACCTTCCGCAAAGCCCACCTTCACCACCGGCTCATCCGCCTTCATCTGCCGAATAATTGAGCGTAGCTCTGTCTCCTCTAGCGGCGTCGGCGCCGTGCCGGAACCGACGAAGCCGGTGACACCAGGGGAGTTCCGGACCACCGTCCAGGCCTTGCTCGAAAGCGCCATGTCCTGCTCCGAGGAGGAGGGGTCGTCCTGCGTCAGCGTGATCATTTGCACCAGCACATAGCCCGGGAAGATTTTGCGAGGCACGGTGCGTCGCTGTCCGTCCTTGATCTCGATCTCGTCTACGGAAGGCACGATCACCCGGAACACCAGGTCCTGCGCGTCCATCGACTTGATCCGCTGGTCAAGGTTGGTCTTCACCCGGTCTTCGTAACCGGAGTAGGTGTGCACCACGTACCAGGACGAGCCCGCGCGCAGCAACTCATCATCGCTGATGAAATCGCGTTTTGTGCTCTCTGGCGGAGCGTCCTCCAGGACGTCCGCCGCCTTCCTCTTCGCCATCCCTTCCCCTTCCTACTCCAGCAACGTCTGGTCGATCAACCAGCCAAAGGCGAAATCCAGCGCGCCGAGAACGGCGCCCATGATAATTGCGACAACGATAACGACGAACGTCAGATAGGTGACATCACGCCTCGTCGGCCAGATGACCTTGAGCAGCTCGCTCCAGATCTCTGCGAAGAAGCGTGGCATGAACCGCTGGATCCCCTTGCGGCGGCCTGGGGGCGCCGCGGGCGACGGTCCGGTGCGCGGGATAGCACGCTGCGACCCGCTCTTGGGCTTCGGCTCCTTGAGCTGCTGCCGTCTGACCGCCCGGTTGGACATCGCTAGCGCGCCTCGCGGTGGAGACGGTGCGAGCGGCAGCGCGGACAGTACTTACGCAACTCCAGCCGGTCCGGGTCGTTTCGCCGGTTCTTCTGCGTCGTGTACGTACGCTGGCGGCACTCACTGCACGCCAGGTCCACGGTGTTACGGTCTTCCTTCTTCGCCATTTAACTCGTTACTTGCTGATCTTCGTAATGACGCCCGCGCCCACTGTTCGGCCACCTTCGCGAATGGCGAAGCGAACGCCTTCCTCCAGGGCAACGGGAGTGATCAACTCGACGACCATCTTGATGTTGTCGCCGGGCATCACCATCTCCACGCCCTCCGGGAGCTGGATGCTGCCGGTCACGTCCGTCGTGCGGATGTAGAACTGGGGTCGGTAGCCATTAAAGAACGGCGTGTGTCGCCCCCCCTCTTCCTTGCTCAGGCAGTAGACCTCGGAGTCGAAGTCGGTGTGCGGCGTAATCGACCCGGGCTTGGCCAGCACCTGGCCGCGCTCCACGTCCTCACGCTCCACGCCGCGGAGGAGGCAACCGACGTTGTCGCCGGCCTCACCCTCGTCGAGGGTCTTCTGGAACATCTCGACGCCTGTGCAGACGGTCTTGCGGGTCTCGCCGAAGCCGACGATTTCAACTTCCTCACCCGGCTTGACGACACCACGCTCGACACGGCCGGTGACGACGGTGCCGCGGCCCTTGATGCCGAAGACGTCCTCGATCGGCATCAGGAAGGGCTTGTCCTTCGCCCGCTGGGGCTCCGGGATGTAGCTGTCCAGGGCATCCATGAGTTCGTAAATCGGCTTGTATTCCGGCGCCTCCGGGTCCTGGGAGTCGCTTTCCAGCGCCTTCAGAGCACTGCCGCGGACGATCGGGATGTCGTCGCCCGGGAACTCGTACTTGCTCAGCAGTTCGCGGACCTCCAGCTCGACCAGGTCGAGAAGCTCCGCGTCCTCCATCATGTCCACCTTGTTCAGGAAGACCACCATGGCCGGCACCTCCACCTGGCGCGCCAAAAGGACGTGCTCCCGGGTCTGAGGCATCGGACCGTCGTTAGCCGCCACAACAAGGATCGCACCGTCCATCTGGGCGGCGCCCGTGATCATGTTCTTGATGTAGTCGGCGTGACCCGGGCAGTCGATGTGGGCGTAGTGCCGGTTCGGCGTCTCGTACTCGACGTGGGCGATAGCGATGGTGATGCCGCGCTGCCGTTCTTCCGGCGCCTTGTCGATGCTGAAGAAGTCACGGTACTCGGCCTGCTGCCTGAGGGCGAGCGCCTTGGTGATGGCGGCGGTAAGACTGGTCTTGCCGTGGTCAATGTGACCGATGGTACCGACGTTGAGGTGCGGCTTATTGCGCACGAACTTCTGCTTGGCCATTGTTAGGGATTCCTCCTCTGGTTTTCGGCTCGCGTACTAGCGGGTCGCTTTGAGCCTACCCGACTATGATAGCGCGGCTATCTGGTATGTGGAACAACCGTCCTTCAGGGAAGGACCGCCGTTCTTATGTCTTACGTTGCTGGAGCCCACGCCCGGACTCGAACCGGGGACCTCGTTCTTACCAAGAACGCGCTCTACCAACTGAGCTACGTGGGCTCTTGTCCTCCAAGGGTCCCTTCGCGAGAAGGGTGCCCGTTTCTGAACCGAGTCTGGTGGCGGGAGCAGGATTCGAACCTGCGTAGCCCAAAGGGCGCCAAGTTTACAGCCTGGTGCAATTGACCGCTCTGCCATCCCGCCATTGGGAGTGTGGGTCAGCGGCCAGGGAACCAGTTCCTCTCGCGTGGAGCCGAAGGTGGGATTCGAACCCACGACCTAGCGATTACAAATCGCTTGCGCTACCACTGCGCCACTTCGGCGTTTCTGCCCCACTACATCAAAAAGCCGCCCAACGGGCGAGCACTCATCAGTATACGGAGTGCTGTGGAAAAGCGTCAAGAACCGGTCAGAGCAATGTCACTGGCTCCAGATAGCCCGGCGTCAAAAGCTCCGCCCTCGGCGCGTCGGCAGCCATCCGGCGACGCACGGCCTCCATGTCGAAGTCGCCGTTCGTCACAGGCGGCATCCAGTCGTCATGGTGCCCGATAAC
>Ga0105347_1000095_pt1 | contig 41096 bp, 52 predicted proteins | sample EasRivMeERMLT890_FD_89677 | JGI IMG/M metagenome (GOLD analysis project Ga0105347, IMG submission 89677) | Soil microbial communities from meander-bound floodplain in the East River, Colorado, USA - East River MetaG ERMLT890 | ecosystem: Environmental > Terrestrial > Soil > Floodplain | place... | reverse complement strand
GACGCCAGGTCCTTGCCGTCCACTGCGAGCATCTGCGTGAGGCAGCGCACCGCCTCCTCGCTGCCGCGCTTGTCGACGTGGATCCCGCCGCCGCGCAGCGGCAGCAGGCAGCTGTCCTGGTTGTGGTTCGTGACGCAGTTCTGCCGCTCGCCGACGCGCAGCCACGCGAGCGCGAGCTTGCGCAGGACCTTCCCCTGCGTCGGGCCGTCGTTCGCCGACTTCACCGTGTCGAGGCAATCCTGCCAGATGGCGACGGCGTCCTCCGGCCGGCCCGCTGCCAGGTAGGCGTCGCCGAGCGCGAAGCGCATCGAGAAGAAGCGCTGCACCTGCGGATTCGTCGGCGGGCCGGTCCGCGCGATCTTCGGGAGCAAGGCGATCTTCGCCTCGAGGTCGGCAACGTTCCCTTCGCCCACCAGCGGCGCCGTGCTGCGACGCAGCTGCTCGAGCTGGGTCCGCAGCGAGACCGACTTGCGGTCGGTGGGCTCCGGTCCGCCGAGCGGCGCCTGCTCGAGCGCGCAGCACGACTTCTTCGTTTCGCCCGCCCCCCCTGCCTGCGGCGCGCCTCCTTCCGGAGCCCCTTGTCCGCGGGCGAGACTCTGGAGGATCGTGAGCGTCGCGAGGCCGGACAGGGCAGCGGCTCGTCGCGGGGGCGCGCGCTTCGACTTCATGTTCGAGGGGATCCAGGGTCCGCCGGAATCGAGAAAGTCGGAGCGGGCGGGGTCGCGCGCGACGGCACTCGCCATGCCAACGTACCGGAAGTCCGCTCTCGACCGGAGCCTGCGCCACTTCCGCTGAACTTCCTCGGACAGGAGGTCGGAGCGACTCAACCGAGAGACGCCGTTGGGCAGGGTTGTCCGGGGGCAGGCGAACGCGGACCCCGGTCCGATCGATCCGGTCCGGCCGTCCCCATTCATCGCGTCCGATTCCTTCGGCGGGCGCGACCTGCCCGACGTCGGACCATGGAGGTCGGTCGCCGCGAAGGAGGACACCATGACATCGCGATCGCGTTCGACGGTCTTGGGCGGGGCGTTCCGGTGCGCCGCCGCGGTCGGAATGCTCATGGGGATCGCCGCCGCCGCGATGGCGCAGGACCCGGCGTCGACGCCCGAGGACGCGAGGAGCACCGCGAACGCGCTCACTCACGGCATCGACGCGGAGCCACTGAAGAAGCTGCTCGAGCGCGCGCGCGCCAGCGCCTCCGACGCGGTGGTCCTCGTGCGCGACGGCGCACCGCTCGGCACGTGGCGGTTCGGGAAGGAGGAGGGCCCGATCGAGGCGATGTCGGCCACCAAGTCGGTGGTCGCGCTCGCGATCGGACGGCTCCTCGCCGACGGCCGGCTCGAGTCGCTCGACGTGCCGGTCCACCGCTTCTTCCCGGAGTGGAACCAGGGGCGCAAGGCCGCCATCACCGTGCGCCATCTGCTGACGCAGCGCTCCGGCCTGCAGTGCGACCGCGTCACGACGGAGATCTACCGTTCGCCCGACTTCGTCCAGCTCGCGTTCGCGGCCGAGCTCGCCGAGGAGCCGGGGAAACAGTTCCGATACAACAACAAGGCGGTGAACCTGCTGGCCGGGATCGTGCAACGGGTGTCCGGCACGCGCATGGACGAGCTCTTGGGAGAGGAGCTCTTCGAGCCGATGGGGATCACCGACTGGGACTGGTCGCTCGACGCAGCCGGCAATCCGCACGGCATGTCGGGGCTGCAGATCCGGCCCGAGGATCTCGCCAAGATCGGCCAGCTCATGCTCGACGGCGGCGTCTTCGAGAAGACGCGCCTCCTGCCCGAGTCCTACGTGCGCGAGGCGGTCACCGACCAGGTCAGGCCGGCGAACCTCGACGATGTCGAGAAAATCAGCGAGCTCTACGGCCCGCGCTACGGCCTGCTCTGGTGGCCGCAGGACGAGCCCGAATTCGCGATCACCGACCGGCTCCTCTCGCAATGGCGCCAGCTCGGCGTGCCGGAGGCCTTCGTGACGAAGATGGCGACGCTGAAGGACGTACGCGGTCCGGAACTGCGCCCCCGCGCGGTCGAGCTCGCCGGCGGCGAGGACGCCTGGAACCAGACGACCTGGATGGCGGGCCGTCCCGACTTCGACATCGTCGCCTTCCGCAACGTCGGCTTCAGCGCGGAAGGCTATCTCGGCCAATACCTCGTCGTCGTGCCGGCGCGCCGCCTCGTCGCGGTGAGGATGCGGCGCGCGCCGGACGGGCCGTTCGACGAGCGCAAGATCGATTCGCTTCGCGATTTCAAGGAACTTGTTGCCGCACTCGCGCGCGAATGATCGCGACGCGCGCGCGCCGCGAGATCCGCGATTGCGATCGCGTGCGGCGCTCGCCAAACTTCTCTCGGGGGTGCGGCTCGTGGAGGGTCGCTCGGTTTCGCGGGTCGGGCCAGCTCGATTCCACCGTGCGAACACACGATGACCCCAGCTGACTACTGGTCCACATTCGTCCGCCACTCGCCGCTCGGCATCCTGAGCGACCTCGATGGCACGTTGCTGCCATTCGCGCCGACGCCGGCCGAGGCGAGCGCGTCGCCCGAGCTGCTGGAGCTCCTCGCGCGCCTGGTCGGACTCCCGAACCTGAAGGTCGCCGTCGTGAGCGGGCGGCTGCGCGACCAGCTCGACGCGATGTTCGGCGGGATCCCGGGCCTCTACCTCGCCGCCGAGCACGGCGCGTGGCTGCGGCGCGACGGCGCGTGGGAGGCGACGACGCTCGCGGAGCCGTCCGACCTCGCCGCGCTGGCCCGCGAGCTCGACGCGATCGCGGCGGCGGCGCCTGGCTCGCTGGTCGAGCAGAAGACCGGCTCGGTCTGCCTCCACGTGCGGCGCGTGCGGCGCCACGTGAAGGAGGCGCTGCTGGTCCAGGCCATGGCGGCCATGGAGGCGTGGTGCGCCCGCCACGCCGGCCACGAGATCGTCGAGGGGGTCGAGACGCTCGAGACGCGCTCGCAGAAGATCAAGAAGTCGATCGCGGTCCCGTGGCTGCGCGAGCGCGTCGGACCCGGCGCGCGCCTGCTCGCGGCCGGCGACGACACCACCGACGAGGACATGTTCACGGCGCTCGCCCCGTCCGACGAGGCGCTGCTGGTCGGTGCGCCGCCGCGCCGGCGCACCGCGGCGCGCTGGCGGCTCGACGGGCCGGCCGCCTTCGTCGAGTTCCTGCGCATGCTGATCGACGTGCGGCGCGATGCGGTCATCCCGACGCGCGCGATCATTCCGGCCGCGCTGCCGCCGCGGGCGCCGCCGCGCAGCGCCGCGGCGGCCGCGACGCGCTACCGGCTGATCGCCCTCTCCAACCGCCTCCCCAACCTCCGCAGCGCCGTCGCCTCCGACGAGGACCGCCGCCGCAACGTGGGCGGCCTGGTGTCGGCGCTCGAGCCGGTGCTGCGCGAGCGGCACGGCCTCTGGCTCGGCTGGAGCGGCCGCACGACCGCGGGCGACACGGTCTCCACGCCGCTGGTCGCGGAGGACGCCGCGCCGCCGATCGCGTCGATCGACCTGCCCGACGCGTGGCACAAGCACTACTACAACGGCCTGTGCAATCGCGGGCTGTGGCCGCTGTTCCACTCCTTCCCGCAGCGCGTCCGCTTCGTCGACGAGGACTGGGAAGCGTACGTGCGCGTGAACGCGGCGTTCGCCGAGTGCGTGCGCGAGCTGGTCGCGCCCGACGCCGCGGTGTGGGTCCACGACTACCACCTGCTGCTGGTCGCCGAACAGCTGCGGCAGCGCGGCCACCGCGGCCCGATCGGCCTCTTCCTCCACATCCCCTTCCCGTCGCGCGACATCTTCTCGATGCTGCCGTGGAGCGAGCGGGTCGTCGGCGACATGCTCGCCTTCGACCTGATCGGCTTCCATACGCCGTGCTACGTCGACAACTTCCGGCAGTGCGCGTCGTCGCTGCTGTCGGCACGCGCCGGCGACGACGTGGTCGAGCACCGCGACCGGCGCACGCGCATCGCCGCCTTCCCGATCGGCATCGTCCCCGAACATTTCGAGCCGCCCGCCGACGCCGCGACCGCCGACGAGATCGGCTCGATCCTGCGCTCGATCGCGCCGGCGCGCCTGATCCTCGGCGTCGATCGCCTCGACTACACCAAGGGGATCGCCGAGCGGCTCGCCGCCTTCGGGCGCCTCCTCGAGCTCCACCCGCGCTGGCGCCGCCTCGTCTCCTTCATCCAGGTCTCGGTGCCGTCGCGCGCCGACGTGCCCGAGTACGCCGAGCAGCGCGCCGCGATCGAGTCGATCGTGGGCCGCATCAACGGCGAGTTCGGCGAGGCGAACTGGACGCCGGTCCGGTACGTCTACCGCTCCTACGAGAGGCCGCAGCTCGTCGCGCTCTATCGCGCGGCCGCGATCGGCTTCGTGACGCCGCTGCGCGACGGCATGAACCTCGTCGCCAAGGAGTTCGTCGCGGCGCAGGATCCGAAGGACCCGGGCGTGCTGCTCCTCTCGCGCTTCGCGGGCGCCGCCGTCGAGCTGCACGACGCGCTGCTCACCAACCCCTTCCACCCCGACGGGATGGCGCGCGACCTCGACCGCGCGCTGCGCATGCCGCTCGAGGAGCGCGTCGAGCGGCACACGAAGCTCGACGCGGCGGTGCGCCGCACCACGGCGGTCACGTGGGCCGAGGAGTTCCTCGCCGCGCTCGGGGCGTGCCGCTGAACTCGCCCGCGGCGGCGGCGGCGGCCGGCGCGGTGGGCCGGCGCGGCGGCCGCGGGATCCAGCGCAACACCGTCGCGCGGTAGCGCGCGTACGAATCGCCGAAGACGCGCCCGAGCACGCGCTCCTCGAAGAAGGCGACGCGCACGTGGAAGCCGAGCGCGAGGAGGACGGCGTAGAGCGCGAGGCTCCGCGACCCGAACAGCAGCGCCTCGCCGGCCAGGATCGACAGGATGCCGACGTACATCGGATTGCGGACCCAGCGGTAGAGCCCGCTCGCCACCAGCTCGCGCGGCGGATCGTACGGGGCCGGCGTCCCGCGGCCGCGCGTCGTGAACTCGCGCGCGCAGACGACGTAGATCCAGGCGCCGATCGCCGCGACCGCATAGCCGAGGAACGCGCGTGACGTCGTCCAGTCGTGGCCGGGAGGGAGGCGCGCGTGCAGGATCCAGCGCGGCACCAGGCCCACGAGCGTGCCCGGGAAGAGGACCGTGAAGAGGAGCGTCCGCTGCGCGACGGTCACGGCAAGCAACTCTAGCGCGGGCCGCTCGCGTCGCGGCGCGCGGCGGCGCGCAGCAGGCGGGTCACGACGCGGTCGAACGTCTGCGCGAAGCCGCGCTTGTCCTTCTCGTCGTAGGGCCGCGGGCCGCGCGTGCGGACGCCTGCGCCGCGCAGCTCCTCGAGCCGGTTGCGCGACTCGAGCCGGCCGCCGACGTCCTCCTCGGTGAACTCTTCGCCGCGCTGGTCGATGACCGCGACGCCGCGCGCCACGAGCTGCGCGGCGAGCGGGACGTCGGCGGTCACCGCGAGGTCGCCGGCGACGGCGCGCTCGACGATGGCGCGGTCGGCCTCGTCGGGCCGGCCCGCGACGACGAGCGTGCGCACGCCGGGATAGGCGGCCGGGATCTCGACGCGGCGGTTGGCGACGACGACCACCTCGAGTGCGAGCCGCTTGCCCGCCCGGAAGACGACGTCCTTCACCTCGGCGGGCGCGGCGTCGGCGTCGATCCAGACCGTCATCGCCCGGCTCAGTCGTTCCAGGGCCGCGGCCCGTAGGGCTGGTACCCGACGATGATCTGCCACGGGAAGAGGACGATGTCGAAGACGAGCGTGAAGGGGAAGCAGACGAAGGCGGCGGCCGCATTGACGAACTCGACCTCGATGCTCGTCGCCGACTCGCCCGTGCGGTCGCCGGGCACGCTGACCAGCTGGCCGCGGCCCGACGCGTCGAGCATCGCATGGGTCGCGCAGCCGCCGAGCGCGCCGCCGAGCACCAGGACCGCCGCGAGAGCGAGCGCGCGCGCCCGCCGTCGTCCGCGCGGCGGTGCGCCAGTCACGGGAGTCACGGCAGCCCCTCGTCGAAGCGGTCGACCACCTTGCGCGGCGCCGTGTTGCGCCACGCCTCGATCAGCGCGCGGCGCACCGACGCGACGCGCGCCTTCGAGAGCGGGACGTAGGTCGCCCCGCGCGCCCCCCACCCGCCCGGCACCGCCCGGAACGACGCCGGGTCGTCGCGCACGAAGGCGCGCTGCTGATCGAGGTTGAGCTTCACCATGCCGATCCGCGCGCCGCGCACGTCGGAGAGCGAGGCGAAGATGCGGCCGCCGACGCGGAAGTCCGGGTGGGAGTGGTGCTCCGCCTCGATCGACTCGGGCAGGCTGAGCGCGAGCTCGCGGAACTGCTTCTCGGTCATGGCGGCGGCCGGCACCCCCTCACATGTCGACCACGATCTCGAAACCGCCGTACGACATGCGCTTCATGTCGAACGGCATCTCCTCGCCCGCCATCATCTTCCCGAGGCGCGGGTCCTTCATGACCTTCGCGTTGACCTGGTCGCGGTGCTTGCGCGACTTGTAGGTGATCCAGGAGAAGAAGACCGTCTCGCCGCTCTTCGCCTTGGCGAGCTTCGGGAACGCGACGCCCATCTTCACGCGGAGGTCCTCGCCGCAGCACTCGCGGTACTCGATCGCGCCGTACTGCCGCCAGATGCGGCCGGCGAAGCGGGAGATCTTGCGGTAGACCGCGATCTTCTTCTTCGGGACGGGCAGGACGAAGCCGTCGACGTAGCGGGCGGCGGAACGGGCCATGGAGCGACTCCTCGTTCTCTCGTTCACCTTGGAGCGGGGCAGGAATCGGGGCGCGGACTCTATGCCAAATCCGGAGGCGCAACTCCATCTCGCAGGTACCTCCGCCACTCGTCCGACTCGGCGATCCGCTTCAGCTCGGCGTTGCGCGCGTCGAGGAAGCGGCGCAGGTGCCGCGTGAGGAAGAGGCGCTCGGCGAGGCGGCCGAGCAGCCCGAGCGGCGCCGCGTAGTCGAAGTGGTCGCGCATGAGCGTGCCGCCCGCGCCGTCGTCCTCGAACACGTGGTCGTGGTCGAGGCGGGCGAACGGGCCGCGCACCATCGAGTCGCGGAACCGGCTCGGCCGCTCGAAGACGGTGATCCGGCTGGTGAGGCGCAGCCTCAGCAGGAAGTGCGTCGCCTCCCAGGTCGCCTCCTGGTGCGGACCGAGCAGCCCCGCGGTCCGGCCGCCGACGGCGCGCTCCGCGCTGCCCGCCGCCGAGCGGACGTGGACGTCGACGCTGCGCGCGAGGTCGAAGCAGCGCTCGCGCGGGGCGGCGATCCGGGTCGTCGTCTCGATGCGCGCCATGTCCGGGTCCGGCGCGGCGCGGCGCTACACGCCGTCGAAGAAGTCGACGACCCCGGTGTCGAGCGAATACTCGGCCCCGACCACGCGCAGCCCCTCCTCACGGATCAGCTGCTCGAGCAGCTCGGAGCCGTGGCGCAGGTGGTTCGTCGAGACGCGCACGTTGGCGCGCACCCCCTCGCGGATCAGCACGTCGGCGTCGCGCGCGCAGCCGCCGTCGAGCAGCGCCTGCACCGAAGGGCGCACGCGGTCGACGATCGCGCGCAGGTTGCGCGACTGCGTGGTCGTACGGGCGAGCAGCTCCTCGACCGTCGCCGTGACGGCGCCGCACTGCGAGTGGCCCATCACCACGACCAGCCGCGTCGCGAAGCGCGACGCCGCGAACTCGACGCTGCCGACCTGCGAGGGTGCGACGATGTTGCCGGCGACCCGGATGACGAAGAGGTCGCCGAACCCCTGGTCGAAGACGAGCTCCGCCGGCACGCGCGAGTCGGAGCAGCCGAGCACGATCGCGAACGGCTCCTGGCCGGCGACCAGCGCGGCGCGCCGCTCGTGCACCGAGAGGCTCGCCGCCTTGGACTGGCTCGCCACGAACCTCCGGTTGCCTTCCCGGAGCAGCGCGAGCGCGTCGTCCGCCGAGATCATGCAGGGCTCCTGGTTGCGGCGCGCGCCTGCTCCTCGGCGACGCGCGCCAGGTTCAAGAGCTCCTCGGCGTAGAGGCGCTCGAGGAACGCCGGAGCGAAGACGCGCTCGAAGACGCCGCGCAGGCCGCGCGCGCTCCAGCGGGTCGTGATCGTCACGCGCGTGCCGGCGTCGCCCTCGAGCGGCGCGAGCTCGAAGGTCGTGCGCAGCCCGGTTTCGACGTCGGTCTCGACGATCGTCCGGCCGGGGTTGGGCTCGGTGACGTCGGCGCGCATCGTGCGGACCGCGCCGAACGCCTTCATCGTGAGCAGGAACGTCGTCCCCGACCCGGTGCCGCCCTTCTCCACTGCGAGCGAGAGGAAGGCGCGCTTCGGCAGGATCGCGGGGTGGGCCACGCGGTAGTCGGCGAGGATCGCGTGGAGGATCCGCGGCGGGGCGCGAATCACGAGCGACCGGGCGGCGACGAGCTCGGCCATGGCGAGACCCCTACGCCTTGCGGCCGTTCGCGCAGAGCTCGATCACGCGACGGAGGCGCCTGCGCCGGACCTCGGCCCCCTTCGCCGACACGATCCAGTGGAGCACGCGGCGCCGGTACGACGGCGCCTGCTTCCCGAAGAAGGCCCACGCCTGCTTCGCCGCCTCGAACTCCTTCGCGAGCGCGGGTTCGAGCTCGGGCTCTGCGGTCCGTTCGTACGAGTACGTGCGGGCGCGCTCCTTCGAGCGCGCCTCGAACGCGGCGCGCCCCGACGGACGCATCCGGCCGGCCGCTTCGAGCACCGCGACGCGCCGCAGGTTCACCGCGCTCCAGATGCTGCCTGGCCGGCGCGGCGTGAAGCGGATCGTGTAGGCGTCGTCGTCGATCCGCCGGCGCACGCCGTCGATCCAGCCGAAGCAGAGCGCCTCGTCGACCGACTCGGGCCAGGTGATGCTCGGCCGTCCCGAGCCGACCTTGTGGAAGCCGACCAGCAGCTCCTGCGCGCGGGCGTGGTTCTTGGCGAGCCACGCGCGGAACCGCGGCGGGGAGGCGAAGTACGTCGCCTTCGTCACGGCGGCGGCGCCCCTACTTCGACTTGGGCTTCGCGCCGAGCGTCGCGCCGACGAGCAGCGCGCCGACCAACTCGAGGCCCGCGCCCGCCAGGAAGATCTCGTACGACGGCACGGGGTAGCCATGGGCCGCCGCCCACTGCGCGTGGTGCTCCATGTCCATCCCTTTCGTGTAGTTGAGGCAGAAGAAGCCCGCCCCGGCGAGCGCGACGCCGATGGTGAAACGCCCGTACTTCGCTCCCATGTCCGATCCCCCGTCGAGACTAGCGTTCGAAGTGAATCGATCGATCGGTCCACGGGAGCGCGGCGAGCGGCGCGCCGAGCTTCCGCGCGGCCTGCTCGAGCGCGCGGCGCGCGGCGGCGAGCGACGTCGCGCGCCGGCAGCGGGCGCGGCGCGACCACGCGCTCCACGCCTCGAGCTCGAGCGCGTGGCGGCCCGACGCCGTGTGGACCTCGCGCGCGACGGCGAGGAGCCGCGCTTCGAGCTCGCGCGCGACCGGACCGGGCACGCCCTTCGGCGCCGCGCCGTCGTCGATGCGGCGCAGCACGCGGCGCGCGGCGGGCGAGAGGCGCCGCGTCTGCCACGCCTCCCGCGCGGTCGCGACCCCGAGGAGGCTCGGCCAGAGGCGCCGGTGCACGAGCGTCGACTTCCCGGCGAGCAGCTTGGTGAAGAGCACGTCGCGGTGGTCGGCGAGCTCCGAGAGGACGCCGAAGATCAGGCGCCCCTTCGGATGGCTCCACCACGACGACTTCAGCGACTCTCCCGTCACGATGCCGACGACGCTCGGCACCAGCCGGTCCTGCTGCAGCAGCAGGCCCGCGTCGGCCAGTCGGGCGAGGACGCGCTCGGTCGCTTCCATGGTGCGGCCGCGCCGTTCCGGCCGCGCGTGGCGGCGACTACTTCGACATCGCTTCGCCGTTGATCGTCAGGCCGCGCTTCTCCGCCTCGTCGCCGAGACGCGAGTAGAAGAGCGACTCGATCTTCTCGCCGCCGCCGTCTGCAGCGACGTCGACCGGCTGCGTGATCGAGGTGGCGATGTTGAGCGCGCTGTCCTTCTTGAAGAAGCCCATCGTCAGGGTGACGGGCTTGTCCTTCCAGAGCGCGGTGACGATGACGCGCCCGCCGCTGGAGGCCGACGCGTCGTAGCGGAACTTGAGCGAGTCGGCGACGGTGACCGCCGCATCGACCGCCGCGGAGATCTCCTTGTCGGCGCCAGGAGTCGGGCGGATGTTCGGCTCGCTGAAGTGCTGCGGACCCATGTCGTCCACGACCGATCCGCACGCCGCGCCGGCGAGGATCGCCACGACCATCGCCCAGCGGCCAAGAGAATGCCTGCGCATGCCTTCGATCTCCCTTCCTCGGGTCCCCGGAACCTCGACTCCGCACACCTCTCTCGCTTCGCCCGCTACGCGCTTCGTCGTCGCCGGCGCGCCGGTGCGTGGGTCGTCCATCTACCTAGATCGGCAGATCACCCCTTCTTCTTCGGCTTCATCGCCGTCACCTTGACGGCTGGCCCTTGCCCCAGATCGTCCCGTCCTTGTGGTAGTGGACGTGGGGCTCGGGCCGGGCGGAGCGCGACTTGGGCGTCGCGCGCTTCTTTCGCGTCGCCATCGGATGCATCTCCCGATCGGGCGGCCCGGAGTCGGGGATCGACGCGGGCGTCTTACTTCTTGCCGTCCTTCGGCTTCTTCCCGCCCATCTTCGAGCCGAGGAACAGGCCCAGGATGCCGCCGAGGACGGCGCCGCCGAGCGTCTTCAGGAAGGCCGTCGACGTGAAGAGGTCGCCGTACTGCTTCGCCGCGCCCGGCGTGGCGTCGCTCCAGATCGATCGCACCGTCGCCTGATCGGTTGCGTCGAGGACGAATGTGTACACCAGGTACGCGCCGCCGACGAGGCCGAGGATCGCCAAAAAACCCTTCATTCGTTTCTCCCTCCCCTGTGCGGAACGCGGCCATGATAACCGCAATCGTCACCCGGATTTCGCGCACGCCGCGTAGAGCACGTCGGTCCGGATGGCGACCGCCGGTCGAACGTGGGTCCGCGCGACGACCTCGCACAGCACTTGGGCGCGCTCGTCCGCCGACAGTTGCTCCATCACTCCGCGGTACCCCGTTCCCAGCAGCAGCGCAAAGAGGTTGGCCTCGCCGCGCAGCGTGTCGCTCCCCGTCTCGAGCTCGACCACGGGCTCCGGCAGGCCCGCTTGCGCGAAGAGGTCGAGGACGAGCTTGCGCTCGCCGAGGCGGTCCCATGGATTGAAGACTTTGTGAAGCTCCGGCCGGATCCGCCCGATCGCCTCCCAGAAGAGGGAGTTGACCGGCTCGAACAGCCCCGCGCCCCAGGTCGTCACGGCGAGCCGCCCGCCGGGCCGCACGAACGACGCGATCTTCGCGAGCGCCGCCGCCATGTCGGGGAAGAAGAAGATCCCGAACACGCAGACGGCGACGTCGAACGGCTCCCGCTCGAAGTCGAGCTCGAGGACGTCGGCGACCGCGTGGTTGTACGCGTGCGCGACGCGGGCCTTCACGTCCTCGGGAGTCGACACGGCCGCTCTCGCTCTTCGATTCGACTCCTCACGCGAGCTTCTGCACCGTCGCTTGCGCCAGCAGGTAGACCAGCACCGCCGTCTCCGTGCTCGCCACGATCAGCGCCACCTTCGCGAGCGGACGATGCGTCTCGCTCCTCAGCGTCGCCCACGCGTACCCGACCGCGAAGGGCGCCGACACGATCATGATGCTCGGACCGAGCATCCGCAGCGGATGGCCTCAGCAGAAGGCTGCCCCGAGTCCGAGCCCCGCCGGCGGCAAGGCGGTGAGGAGGAGCGCCGCGGTCGCCGACGGCGGCAGCTTCCCCGCGAAGAGCGCGAGCACCACGCCGAGACCGAGCAGGAGACAGGGGACTGCGAGTTCACTCATTTCCCGTCGCTCCGCCGGTCGCCACCTGCTTCACGCGCCGTCACGCCTTCCTGCCGATTCCCAGGAGATGAGCGCTCGCGCCGAGAATCGACGGCTCCCGCTCGAGCGCCCGCAAGAGGTCGAGGAGATCCCGCCTCTGCTCCCCATCGTCCCATCGCGCGTCGAAGTCCGACAGGATCCAGGCCGGCCCCTCGACGCCCAACACGAATGCGTCTTCGAAACCTGCGCTCCGGATCTCCCGCACCAGGTCCTCCGGTCGGTGGAAGTACGCCGTCGTGAAGTAGTCGAGATTCCCTGTACGGTTCCGGTGCTGGCCCTCCTGCAGGTCCCGATCACGAATCGCCCGGAAGACCGGATCCTTCGCCAGATTCCTCGAGAGCCCGTCGACCACCCGGCAGGGCGGCCGCGGCAGGACTCGAGCGAGCACGTCCTTCGTCCGCTCGAACTCGAGCCGCGACGCGCCCGACGCGAGCCGCGACTCCTCCGGAAAACGCGAGTAGTCGTCCTGGACGTCCTCGGGGAGTGAGGGGGCGTCGTCGCCTTCACCGCTCATTCACGGAAGTCTTCGCTCGATCCGACGCGGAATCAAGGCGACGGGGGACGAGCGCGACCCGGAAGCCGATGTGGTTGGCGCTTCGCTCGGGCTCGAAGCGCAGCCGGAACGCCGATCGACACGCCCACGTCTCGTCGGTCCACGCTCCCCCGCGCCGCGATCGCGACCACGTCCCGTCCCGATTCGGCTCTCCCTTCACGTCGCTTCGATCGGGGTCGACGCCGCCCGGCAGCTGCCGGTGGTACCAGTCACGACACCACTCGAACTCGTTGCCGTGCATGTCGTGCAGGCCCCACGCGTTCGGCGGGTAGCGGCCGACCCTTTCTGCCGATGGAGTCGGCGACTCGTCCTGTCCCGGTTTCCACCGGCCGAAGTTCGCCTGCTGCAGCGTCAGCTCCGTACCGAACGAGAACGACGTGGTCGTGCCGGCCCGGCAGGCGTACTCCCACTGCGCTTCGGTCGGGAGATCGAACTCCCACGACTCCGGCACGCGGCCGGCCGCCCGCGCCTCCTCGGTCAACTTCCGAGCGAAGAGCAAGGCGTCCTCGTACGAGACCCAGTAGACCGGGAATTCGTCGCCCTTGCCGACGCGCAGCGCCTTCTGCTGCTCCCCGACGACGCGCCGCCACTGACCCTGCGTGACCTCGTACTTTCCCATCCAGAAGCCGCTGGAGAGGGTCACCTCGACCTGCGCCTCGTCCTCGCGCCGCCCCGGCTCATCGAGCGGGCTTCCCATCTGGAAGCGACCGGCCGGACACCAGCAGAGTCGGACGCCGCCGACTTCCCATTCCTCGCCGGCCTTGGTTCCCGCGACGTTCGCGCGGGCTCCCGAAATCGACTCGAGCTGCGACGAGGTGGATTCCGTTCCGCAACCGGATGCGCCGGCCAGCGACACCAGTCCGGCAACGAGAGGTCGACGAACCCGACTTCGCATGCGAAGCCGTCCTGCGGCCGGACTACTTGATGCCCACGGGGTCCACCCCAGGCCAATTCGTGTCGCCGATCCTCTTGAGCGTCATTTCGAAGAAGCGGACCGGTTCCTTTCCCGGAACGATGCGATCGCCGACTTCATGCCACGAGTCCCCCTTGACCGTCGCCGTGTAGCGCATCGTCATCGGACCCGCTGCGATCACCCAGGAGAACCCGTCGGCCGTCGGCGTCACGACGAAGTCGCCGACGTGGCCCTGCGCGTGCGAGCGCATGCTGTACGTCTTCTTGTTCGTGTCGAAGGAGAGGATCGCCAGCGCATTGAATCCCGTCGTTCCATCGGGTTCGTAGCCGCGACCCTCGATGACGCGGACCGACCCGTCGAGGAGCGGGCCGCACCGTTCCGTCTGGATGATCTCGTGCTTCTCGCCAGTGGGGAGCACGGTCCACGCGGGCCCCCGCCATTTGCCGTCGAGGCCGGCGAACTTCCCCATCGCCTCCCGCTGCGCCGCGATCGCCGTCGTTGGATCACGCGCACCCTGTGGAATCGCCACGACGGCGCCGATTGCCGACGCCGCTGCGACGAGACAGGCTGCGATCCGAACCGTGAACATGGTGGTCCCCCTTTGGGCCTGGCGGCTCAGTGGCGCAGAAAGTACGTGAGGTTGTTCAGGTAGTGAAGGATCACGGCGGGCCACACGGAGCGGCAGCGAAGAGCGGCGTACCCGAGTACCGGCCCGATGACGCAACCTGTGTAGACGACCGTCCGCACCAGCTGGCCCGGCTCGAGCCAGAAGATGTTCCGCAGGTGCAGGAGCCCGAACAGGGCCGAAGAGACGCCGATCGCGACCGCGGGCGAACGCCAGCGCGTGAGCCGGCCGAGGATCCAGCCGCGGAAGATCAGCTCTTCGTAGATCGGGTTGATCAAGCAATTGAAGCCGGGTCCGGCCACGCCGAAGCTCGTGCCCTTCGTCCGGTACTCCGCATGGACGAGGAACACCGTGGCCAGGAAGAGGCCAACGACGAGCACGACTTGAAGCCAGCCGGGCACGACTCCGATGCGCCGGAATTCGAACAGGACGCGGGGATCGTCTCCGATCGGTGGGATCCGAACCGCTTCGACGAACCGCAGCGTGAGCGGACGTCGATTCGCGTCATCCGGCATGTGCCCCCCTGAACTACTCACGCCGTCCACTGCAGCCGGTGGTTGGGCGGCGGTCTACTTGAGTCCCAGCGGCTTGCCGAGTTCGAGGAGGCGGATCGCCTCCTTCAGACGTCGGGCCTTCGTCTCCTCGTGCTTGGCGGTCTCGATCCAGCCGATGTACCGACGACGATGGGAGGGCGCGAGCCCCTCGAAGTACCGCCATGCTGCCGGATGCTTCTTCAACGCTGCCTGGATGTGTCGTGGAATCGTTGCGGGCATCCGGAATCGGGGCGGTCGCGAACCGTAACTGCGGTCCGTCGGGGGACGATGGATCCCACCGGGCTTCAATCTGCCACTGGCCTTCAAGGCCGCGTAGCGCTTCCGATTGATCGCCGACCATCGGCTGTCCGCCTTCCGCGGCGTGAACTTGCGCGCGAACCGTGAGTCATCCAGCCGTTTGACCAGACTATCCACCCAGCCGAAGCACAGCGCCTCGTCGAGTGCGTCCAGGTATGCGATCGATGGCACGCCCGTGTGCTGCTTGTGGAAGACGAGCCACACCTCGGTCTCGGAGTCGTGGTGTCGGTCGAGCCACTTGCGCCACTGGTCAGCCGTCTGCGCGACGAAGGTCTTCACGACTCTTGATCCTCTTGCGTCGCGCTCATGCGAATCCCTTGAACCCGATCAAGGTTCGGCCGGTCGTTCCACGAGGTCCATGAGCTTGGTCATCGTGGCGATGTTCCGTGCCGTTCCTTCCCGCCCGAGCGACCGTTCCACCGCCGCCCACAGCGGGCTCTTCGGAACGCCGCGCGCGCACCAGAGGTACGCCGCACGAGTGCCAAGGCCCAGAGCTTCCGGCGCCCACCGCTCCTTCAGGAGCGAACGAAGCGGCTCGACTCCCGACGGCACGGACGGCACGACGACGAGGAGATGGGACGGGTTGGCGATGCGGTGAGCGAAGGGGTTGTCGCGAACCACCGCGGCGACTTCGTCCGCGGTGAGCACCACGATGGGCATCGACACTCCGAGGTTCGAGGCGAGCGCATTCTTGATCTGGACGAGGATCTCGCCACGTCGTCGCGTCGTCGCCGAGAAGACGACGTTGCCGCTGTTGAGCAGCGTGCGGACCTCTTCGAACCCGAGCCGTTCGAACAGACGCCTCAGGTCCGCCATCGCGACACGCGCCCCCTTTCCGGCGTTGTTCACGCCACGGAGCAGCGCGACGTACCTGACCGACTTCAACGCCGCTCCCCATCCGTCCGCCGCCGTTTCTGCGCGCGTCGTGGACTCGTCGATCGCGAAGATCCACCGGGCGGCTCGTGACTCACTGCGTACTCCAGCATGACGATCCCGGTGCCGAAGACGCGGTGTCCGGTCAGCCGGAGCTTCGCTTGCAGCGCAGGATGGGGAATCAGGGGGATGCCGCCACCGAGCAACACGGGCATCACGGCGACCTCCACCGTGTCCACCAGGCCAGCATCCAGGAAGCTCCGGAAGAGCGAGCCTCCGCCGAACAGCCAGATGTCCTTGACGGCTCGCGATCGAATGTCGGCCACGGTCGCTGCCGACACGTCGCGAACGATCGTCACCCTGGGATGATCTTCCGGCCGCAGAGTACGGGAGAAGACATAGGTCTTGGTGCCCGTCCCGGAGGAGAATCCTCCGGCGCCCGCCGCCTCGAAGGTCCGGCGCCCCATGACGAACGTGTCGAACTGGGCGAACAACGCCTTGAAATCGATGGCGGGATCCATGGTGATCCAGTCGGCTTCGCCCTTCGGCCCTGCGATGCAGCCATCCAGACTCATCGCCACCTGGTAGCGGATCCGGGCCACGGACACCTCCCATCCCTAGCCGCTCTCGCCGTGGCAGACGACTTCGTACTTGATGCCCTCGAGGTCCTTGAAGAAGAACGCGTAGTAGCCTGCGGGCGTGTACTCCGGATACTCCCGCGGTGGCGCGACGATGACGGCTCCGATCGCAGCCACGTCCCGGTGCAACCGGTCGACTTCATCGCGTGACTTCGCCCGGAACGCGAGGTGGTGCAGAGAACCGGGCCTCCTGCGCCGCACTTGCTCTCCTCGAAACGCCGCGCGCGGCGAAGAGATGGCGAATGCGAGCCTCGAATGGCCGTACTCGACCACGTGGAGTTCGTGCGCTTCGATGACCGCGCTGGATCTCTTCTCCGGGCTGAACCCCAGGAGCGGCATGAGCTTGTCGTAGAACTCGACGGCCACCGCCATGTTCCTGACGGTGACTTGAACGTGGTCGATCACCGGCTCCATCGAGTCTCCGTGCCGTTCACCGTCATGCGGCCCCGGTCGAGTGCAACGCTTCGTTCAGCCTGCCTGTACATCGCGTTCAACCTCGATGCCCATGAGACTGGCGGCCAGCGCTCGGTCCAGACTCTTCACGTCGGGGAACCGCCCCTCGGGTTCCTTGGCCAGGCAGCGCAGCACGACCGCTTCCAAGTCGGCCGGGACTTCGGGCCGGCGCGCCGAAAGCGGTTCCGGCTTCTCGTACAGGTGCGCCGCCAGCGTGTTCATGACCGAGCGGCCGGCGAACGGGGGCTGGCCTGTCAGGAGGAAATATGCCAAGGCACCCAGGCTGTAGATGTCGCTGCGTACGTCCACGTCGTTCCGCCCGTCCGCCTGCTCCGGTGAAAGGTACGCCGGAGTGCCCGTGACCATTCCGTCCTGCGTCAGCTTCTCTCCGCCGGCCTCGGTCATGGGCGACCGCACCAACCCGAAGTCGAGCAGCTTGGCCACGTCGGGGATGCCGCCGCGCTCGCAGATCATGACGTTGCCCGGCTTGATGTCGCGGTGCGTCAGTCCGCGGGCGTGGGCCTCCTCGAGCGCGCCGCAGACCTGCCGCAGGAAGTGGATGGCCCGCGCCGGCGGCAACGGCCCCGCCTGTTGGACGAGGGCTTCCAGGGTCGATCCCGGCAGGTACTCCATGACGTAGTAGAACGTCCCGTCTTCGGTGTGACCGTAGTCGTAGACCTGCACCGTGTTCGGGTGGGTGAGCGTGGCGGTCGCCTGGACCTCGCGCTCGAAGCGGCGGAGGTGCTTCGGGTCGCCGGCGCGCACGGGGCGAATGACCTTGAGGGCGCAGGGCCGGCGCAAGAGGACGTGCTGGACAAGATAGACCTCGCCCATGCCGCCCTCGCCGAGCTTCTCCTTCAGAACGTACTGGCCCAGTCTGCGGGCCTCGCCGGCCTGCCGCTGCAGGATCGCGATGCGCGAGCACGACACGACCGCGATGACCGCGCTGAGGCTGACGAAAGAGCCGATCTGGAGCAGACTGATCCGGAAAACGGTGGGGTCGAGCGGACGAAGCCAAAGGCCCTGGACCATGAACATGACCACTGGACACGCAGCGAGGACCGCGACGACGGCGGCGCAGCGCTGCCACGTGTTCGGGATGAACGTCCCGTACAGCGTCAGGATGAAGAACCATTGGAGCGACACCATCATGGTGTAGCTCATCCGGTAGGCCAGCTGGCCGCGGAGCGACTCCTGCTGTCCGGCTTCCACCAGGAAGCCCCAGGCGAATGGATCGGTGCTCCGCTCGAGCATGAATACCGCCAGCGCACCGATCACGACCCATTCGATGATTCGAAGCCCGCCGACCGTCCGTGGCGGCCTTCGCCAGAGCAGCGCGGCCGACGCGGAAAGTGCGATCGTCAACAGAAGCAGCGTCCGAAACCGACGAAACCACTCGTTCACGTCGGAGCGGAGGTCCGGAGGGAAGCCGATGAGCGAGAAGATCAGGCTCAAGCTCACCATGGCGAGGAACAAGCCTGCGAGCATCGTGCAGACGACCCGCAGCCGCCGGCGGAGGAGTCGGTAGAGGTCGCCTTCTTCGACCGCGCCCGACCATGGCACGAGCTCCACGCGCACGCGCCCGGCCGGCGTGCCGGGGGAAGGCTCGACGCGCGGTTCCTGCTTCGCCGCGCCCTCGATGACAGGATCTGGCATGCGCAACGCCCCGCTTGCTGAGGTTTGCCTTCGCCCAGGTCGACCGAGTCCCAGTTGCCTCGAGAATACGCCGGGTCTGCAGCCGGGGAACTACGGCACCTGCGCGCCGTCCTCCGGCAAGCTTTCGGGTCCTTTCGGCGTCGGATAGATCTCTTCGTCGCTGCCGGCCGCGTGCCCCTTCGGGAAGCCCCAGAACGGATCGAATGCGCACCGGAGACGTCGAGTTCCCGGCGTGCGATAGGACCCCGTCGTGACCAGGTCCCAGTCCTTCTCGACGCCAGCAGCCACCGCCAACACCCACCCGACCGGCATCGCGACGATCGCGAGCGGAATCGAAAAGCAGGAAGAACCGGCATCGGACGAATGCCACGCCATGCTGCCGATCGACTGCACCGGCCCCGTCACCAGCGCCGCCGTCGTCATGCACCCGCACTGGAGCATGGCCCCTATCAGCACGACGGATCTGGTGAAGTACATCTGGCGTGCGCTCCGTCCGCCGAACGTCCGCGCATCACCCGACCTTCATCGGCCGCCGTCCTTCTGCTTTGTCTCGACGGCAAAGTGCAGCGGCGTGCCCTTCGGCAACAGCTTCTCGACGAAGGCGATCCGGTTCGGGATGGCGCGCGTGATCTTGTCCGCGTCCTTCTTCGGGATCCGCTTCGGATGATGGATGAGCGCGAAGGCGAAGAGCGCCGACTCCGCCAGGTCCTCGCCCTTCGGGTTCTTCATGGCGTACTTGGTGATGAAGCAACCGTCTTTCTTCTGCGCATCCAGCCATTCCGCCGACAATTCGTGCGTCTTGTCCCAGGCGGCATGCACCGACTCGTGGAAGACCGTCTCCTCCAGGTCGTGCGTCGCGATCCGCTTCGTTGCATTGTCCGAATAGAAGATGATCACTCCATCGTCGCTGAAGGCCGTCACGTCCTCGCCTCCCTTGTGGACGACCACGCGGTCGACACCCCGGCGCAGCGCCGTGGGGAGCTTGCCGAGCCGCGGCGTGTAGCGAAGCGCCTCCTTGCGAGCGGCGTCCTGGGTCTTGAAGTCGCCGTCGATCGCCAGGTGGACGCGCGTCCTGTCGTTGAAGTGGGCCACGAAGAGGAAGGCCTGCTGCCGGAGCGGGGCGGAATCGTCCGACTTGTCGGGCATCTCGGCTTGTCCCTGGCCCTTGTCTTCCAGGCGGACGAAGGTGTCGGGGTCCGTATCGAGGATGAAGTCGAACTCCGTCCCGACGACGGAGGAAGGGTAGAGCGGCTCGTCACCGACCGAAGCGGGCTGGAACGCCAGCAGCAGGAGGAGCACCGCCGAGATCGCGCTGCGTGACCTCGACGTCGAGCGTCCGGCAATGACGGCGAATGACGCGGCCGGAAGCCGAAGCGGATGCAGCCGATTCATGGGCCCCTCCGCCGAGTTACGTCCAACGTCCTGCGCATCACCTGCATGGACCCGGTCCGAGACCGCGCGACTTTCTACCACCCTGCCCACGGCACTGGCAGGAGCCTGCGCTTGTCCGGCGGTTTCCTCCTAGCCGTTCATCGACCCGCGGAGCTTCATCCCGAGCCGCGCGGCAATGGTCTCGACGACGTCGGCGATTCCGGGAGTCTCCGACTCGTCGTAGGCCGCCCGCAGCTGGGCGCGCGCTTCGTCCTGCGAGCCGAGCTCATGGGCCAGCATCGCATGCACGATGCGAGCGAGACCGGGAGCCAGTCCCGGAACTTTCGGTGAGGTCCGGACCCGTTCGTAGAGCATCGCCTTCGAACCGAGACTCGCGAGGTAAGGAACGGCGTACTCGCGAACCATGGACTCCGCGGCGCTTGCCATCTCCTCGAGTCGCGTCGCACGCGTCACGGACCAGTCGACGAGTCGGCGGTCCGGAACCAGCTCTGCAATCCCTGCGACCAGCGGAAAGTACGCGGTATTCGGGTTCTTCGGGAATCCGCGCCCGCACCAGTACGAGTAAAGCGACGGGATGGAGACATGGACTGACAGGGAGAACCCACCGCGATCTGCACTGGCCCAGCGGTCACCGGATACTGCAACTCCGTGAAAGACGTCCGCCGTCGGCCGGTACATGTGCAGACCCGATTTCGCGAAGCCAAGCGGCTTCAAGACGTGTCGATGCAAGTGCATCGAGACGACGCGGGTCGCTTCCTGCGTCACGGTCGGCCGTATGCCACCGTGTCCGACTTCAGACGGCATTCTCGACCCGCCTTCCGACGTACGCGATCCTGGAAAGCCGTCGTTCGGCCGCCAGGGCATGGACCACCGCGAGGAACTGCTGAATCGCTTCGTACGTCGCCTCGGTCTCCAGGCCTACGAGCGCCGCACGCTGCTCTTCGCGTGCAGCACGCCACCGCCTCGACGTCTCCACGACTCCGGCCGTCACGTCCGCGGTACGTTCGATTCCATAGCCCGTCTCCCGCAGTTGCGAGTCGTTCGCTCCTGGGACGCTGAACACGAAGTATCCGATCGAGCTCCGCGCGGCGAGCTCGGCGTTGGAGACGAGACCCGTCAGCACGACCGGATCGGTGAACAAGCACCGGCCGCCGACCTCGAGCACGCGCCTCCACTCCTGGAGCACCCTGCGTCGGTCCCGGAAGTGATTGATCGCGTCATTGCAGATCACGGCGTCGAACGACCGGTCCGGAAACGGCAGCGGACCGTCAGCATCCGCAGTCAGGAACTCTACCTGCGGAACCGCGGGCCTCGATTTCGCGCGTCTGCGGGCGGCCACGATCGCCAGCGCGTTGATATCCGTACCGATGACTGCCGCGCCTCGCTGCTCCGCAATCCGTGTCGCGAGTCCTCCGGAGCCGCACGCCACTTCGAGCACCCGCTGGCCGGCCTCGATCTCGAGCCAGTCGCAGAAGCGGTCGCACTCTTCCGCCGTGATCCAGCTCTCCTGCCCGAGATCTACGCAAAAAGTCTTGGCGCGAATCGACCGATACACGTCGTGATCGAGTCGGTCGTAGTGGCTGTCGTACAGATCGACCGGCGCCTTCACGGCATCGGAACCCCTTCGCTGCCCGTCTAGCGACTCCGGGTCACCCGCGAAGACGCGAAGTCTACCCGTAGGTGTCCGTCCACGGTGCCAGCGGCTTCGGCAGGTGCATCCGAATGTTAGCCATGACGCAACTGCACCATTGCCGCGTCTACGGCCGCGTCGCCCACGAGGTGCCGAACTTCGTCCTCGACGCCGTGATGACTCCATCGAAATCGACTTCGGGCGTTGATGGCGCGAGGTTGCAGCGGTAATTGCAGGGATCGAACCTCTCCTTGGTCAGCGACCAAGCACAGCACTCTACCCCGCGAAAGGTCGTACTTCGTCGCCCCGATCTCCGCATCCCCGTGCGTCCACCTGAAAGTCAATGGTTCGCTAACACGAAACGAATACGTCTCCGTGTGGTGACCATTCTCACGACTGAATCCGACGCCCGAACAATCTCCTGGGAGTTCCATGACAACGACAAGACTTATTCCAACGTCATCAAGCTCGTACTTTACTCGGTACTTTCCAATCTGATACTCCCCGCCAACGCCGTCGCGCGGAGGATCATCCGGAGAAACATAACCCAGCATGCCGAGCGCAATGCACACGATGGTGACGGCAGCATACCTGGACGCAGCACCTAGACGTCCGAATTGCGACGCATTGCGCGTACGCGCGACGTCTGTCAGCGTTATTGCCACCAACGCAGCCACACCGAGGACGGTGATTCCAAGGCCAACCGCGGGCCTCACATTTGGCTGAATCACGAGCGCGACGTAGCACGAAGCGCCCATTGCGAAACCACCAGTGCCTGCAACAACTTGTGTGTTGCGCAGCTTGACAGCATCGCGACGCGTTCGAAACCATGCGATCAGCGCCACTGTGATCGCACACAACGCAACCCACGGATTACAGCCGGTCCAGCCAGTCACCTCGCTTGCGACTCCTCCACCTGATCCAAAGTCATACGAAGCTCGGCCTTCTTGCCATGGAAGCCAAGACGCAGCGACGACCGTCGTCGCACAAATCGTCGCAATGATTGCGTCGCGTCTCAGAACCACCGTACCTCGTGTATGGCTAACGGTCGCGGACCACCTGAAAAGACGCGTGCAGAGTCCGTTCGGCGGTCGACCACGGCACCCGCCGCTTTTGCAGGTGCGTCCGCATGTCAGGACGCAAAGTCCTTCCTGAATGCCCCACTCCTCGCGTGCACATCCTATTTTTCATGATGGTGTTCACCTTTGTCAGCAGGCAATGTTGGATAGTTCTCTTGCCCAATAGGTGGTCCCTTCGGGAATCCCCACCAAGGGTCAAAGACCCACCGAACACGCCTCGTTCCTGGCGTGAAGTAACTGCCTGTCGACACGAAGTCCGCATCCTTCTCGACGCCCTCGCAGACGGCTCGAACCCAGCCGACGGGTACCAGGAGAATCGCAAACGGAATCGCGAGGCACGTCGAACCAGCCTCAGTACCGTGCCATGCCATGCTGACGAAAGACGTCACTGGCCCGGTGACGAGCGCCGCCGAGGTCATGCATCCGCACTGCAGCATCGCTACGGCAAGCGCCATTGACTTCGTCACACGCATCGACCATGCGTCCTTTCGGCCTGACGACCGCGGATCAGCTGCAAGGACGCGGACGTCCAGCGTTCGGCGGCCGGCCACCGCTCCCGCGGCCTTGGCAGCTGCATCCGCATGTTAGCCGGCGTCACCTTTGCCCTTGTTTGAGCCTTTGTATGAGGCCCACCAGAACCATCCCACGCCAGCACCGACTGCGCATCCGAGCGGCCCTGTGATGAAAACACCCAGCAGCGGCCCCTGATTCGAGCTGGGATCGAAGATCCCGGGGCCGAAGTAGCCGCCAGCGAATCCGACGAACCCTACTATGACGGCACCCATAAGCATGGCCCCCCGCGGTTCGTCAGCGCTGCGAAGTGATCGTCCCCGCACGGTGGTTGCCGCCACGCCAGCCTGACTTCGAGCGCCCGTCACCGGTCGGATTGATCCTTCTATCGACGACAGCGAGCGCCAGACGAACAGCGCCACGAGAGCAGAGACAAAGAGCGCAACCAGCAACGCACCCCACGACGGCCATCCAATTCCCACGAGGCGCGAGCCGAGAATCATGTGTGCGGCGCCAAGTGTCACGTATCCCACAAACCCCGTAAGCATCACGCGAGATGACCTACGCATTGCATCCACCTGCACGGGAGCCATCCGCGTCGCCACGTCGAACTTGCGAACTGCACCCTACGCCCGGCTGACTTCAATTCGGCAGAATCCTACCGTTGCTGTCGTGCGGTCCCTTCAGCACTTCGGGAAGTGGAGGATCATCCACGCCACGAATGCCGGCCACGCGAGGCCGGTGAGGCCCAAGAGCGCCCGCACGCCGCGATTCCAGCCGCGCCGCGTACCGAGGATCGCGAGCGCCATCAAGGCCGGCACGATGCAGCAGGCGAGGACCGTATTTCGGTAGCCGGCGTCCTGCCAGAGACTCCCATCCGAGCCGCCGCCGGACTGGAACATCAGAATCAACGGCAGCAGGCTCACGACTTCGAGGAACACGAAGAAGCCGAGTGCCAATCTCCCGCTCCGCGGCTTCACGACCTCCGTGTCGTCGGTCACGAATCCAGCCCTCCGACTCAAGACGCTTGCGGCGTCACTTGGCGAGCGGGGCGCCCGCCCGGCTCCTCCAGCGCCGCGACGATCGCCGCGACGATCCGGCGGTTCTCCGGCGGCGTGCGGACCGCGACGCGGATGAAGCGGTCGGCGAGGACGCGGCTGGTCGCGCCGGCGTCGCGCAGGAAGACGCCGCGACGGCGGCAGCGCTCGACGAGGCGGGACGCGGCGGTGCGCGATACGTCGCCTTCGAGCTCCGGCAGCCGCAGCAGCAGCCAGTTCGCGCACGAGTCGAAAAGGTCGACGCCGCTTCCTTGCAGCGTTCGCTCGAGGTCGCGCCGCAGCTCCGCGCGCCAGGCGTGGACCTCTGCGCGCCGGCCGCGGTACCACTCCTCGCTCTCGAGCGCCGCGACCGCTGCGACCTGCGCAGGCAAACCGATGCACCAAGGCGGCGTTGCGCGGCGCAGGTCGGCGACGAGCGATTCGGGACCGACGGCGTAGGCGACGCGCATGCCGCTCAGCGCGTACGCCTTCGAAAGCGTCTTGCAGACGACGACGTTGCGCGACGCGGCGGCCTTCGCCTCGATCGTGAGCCGCGAGTCGGCGTAGTCGACGTACGCCTCGTCGATCCACGCGATCGTCCGTTCCGGAAGCCGGTCGAGGAATGCATCGAGCGCGCCACGTTGCAAAACGGTTCCGGTGGGATTGTTGGGATGGACGAGGACGACGAGGTCGAACGCGCGCTCGTCCGATCGGGCGGCGTCATCGCGCCCGGCCGGCGCCGCGAGCCGCCGCGACAGCGCCTCGAGGTCGAGCGCGAATCGATCGCGGGCGGCGAGCTCGAAGCGCTCGACGGTCGCACCGACGACCTGCTCGGCGACGTGCGCGTACTCGCCGTAGCTCGGATCGACAACGAGGACGCGCGAACGAGGAGAGAGCCAGCGAGCGAAGGCCCGGAAGATCAGGTCGGAGGAGCCGGCGCCGTACGCGACACTCGACTCGGGGACGCCTCGCACGCGGGCGATCACCCGGCGCAGCCCCTCCGCGTGCACGGGCGGCGACGTGCGCGCGAGCCAGCCAGGGTCCTGTCCCAATGCGGCCAGCACGCGCGGCGACGGCGGGAACGGCGCGTCGAGGACGTCGGCGTTCACGATTGCGGCGCGCCGTGACAGGTCGTCGAACTCCTCGCCGATCGCCTCGAAGAACGCGCCGCCGTGGAAGCACGCCCCGTTCGCCTTCGCGCTCCCCGCCATCACCGCTTCCCCCCCGCTCCGCTCGCGACCGTCGCTCCGTTCGCCAGCGAAGCCCCGAAGAACTCGTTCACGAGCGTGAACGCGACCATCGTGGCGACGACGATGCCGAGGGTCGCGATCGCGCGCCAGCCGACGTCGTGGGGGACGTAGTTCCAGACCGACAGGATGCAGAAGGTCCCGGCGCCGAAGATCGAGAGCGAGATCATCGCGAACGAGAAGGTCCGTACGCGACGCGGATCGAAGACGCCGACGCGGGGCCGCGGCTCGCGAGGATTCGGGAGTCCCGAAGGACGCGCGCCGGCTCGCGACAGGGGCTCGGGAACATCGGGACGGTCGCCATTCATCGCACGCTCCTCATGGATCGCCACGCCTCGCCGGATCGGAAGAAATCGTCGTGAGCGAGCGAACGGACGATCGACTCACTCACGACGCGGATCCGGCGGGGCGGCGCGCGCTGGCACGTCGCGTTCCGTGGCGCGCGCGCCCGGTTCGCGAATGGCGATTCGCGATGGATTCCCCCGCCTACGCCGGCGACTTGAACCGCACCGCCTCCAGCACCACCTCGTGCAGCGCCGTCCCGTTGCTCGCGAGCACGTCGCCGCGCCGCAGCATGTCGCCGCCGCCGGCCATGTCGGTGACGCGGCCGCCGGCCTCGGTGACGAGCAGCGCGCCCGCGGCGATGTCCCACGCATGGAGGTAGGGCTCCCAGTAGGCGTCGTAGTGGCCGGCGGCGACGCAGGCGAGGTCGAGCGCGGCGCTGCCGGTGCGGCGGATGTCGCGGCAGCGCAGGATCAGGTCGTCGAAGGCGCGGACGTTGTTCTCGACCACCTCGTTGCGCTGGTAGGCGAAGCCGGTGGCGAGGAGCGCCTCGCGCAGCCCGGCGTTCTTCGAGACGTGCAGGCGCTCGCCGTTGCGGGTCGCGCCGGCGCCGCGCTCGGCCTCGTAGGTCTCGCGCAGCGCGGCGGCGTGCACCACGCCGGCCAGCAGCTCCTCGCCGCGCCGCACCGCGATCGAGACGCAGAAGATCGGCAGCCCGTGCGCGAAGTTCACGGTGCCGTCGAGCGGGTCGACGATCCACTCGTGGACGCCGCTCGCCGCGCGCCCCCCCTCCTCCTCGGCGACGATGCGGTGGTCGGGGAAGCGGCGCGCGAGCTCGTCCACGATCCAGCGCTCGGCGGCGAGGTCGGCGTCGGTGACGGGGTTGCGCCGGCTCTTGAGCTTCACCTCCGACGGATCGAAGGTGCGCCAGTGCTTCAGGTGGATCTCGCCGGCACGCAGCGCGAGCTCGCGCGCCACCGCGATCAGCGACTCGGCCATCGCGCCGCCTCTCCGCGCGCCCCGCGTCCGCGGTCGCTCACTTCCCCTCGACGCGCGGCAGCGCGACGATCGCGCGGCAGAGGTCGTCCTGCACGCGCTTCATCTCGGCGTTGGCCCCCTTGAAGCCGTTGATCAGGATCGAGAAGGCGAAGACCTCGCGGTCGGCGCCGCCGTCGGTGAAGGCGCGCTCGCTCGCGGCCGCCTTCGAAGCGCCCTTCTCGCCGCCCTTCTCTCCCGCGCCCTTGCCGCCGACCTTCTCCCCGCCGCCCGGCACGCCGCCGCCCGCCGCGCCGCCGATGTCGCCCGCCAGCGCGAAGCCCGAGAGCGCCGAGACCTGGTTGATGAAGCCGGTCTTGGCGCGCACCCGGTAGACCATCGCCGGATCGCTCATCCGCTTCTCGAGCGTCCCGTCGACGCCGCTGATCGGGAGGCAGCGCACGTAGTCGTCGCGCCACGGCGCCGCATACGCCTTGACCAGCAGCGCGCCGAGGAACGCCGGCGTCACGCTGTCGAGGTGGGAGAGGCCGGAGCCGTCGACGACCTTCACGTTGGCGCCGTCGACGCCGAGCTCCTTGCAGAGCGCGGCCACCAGCTCGCCGCCGTGCTCGTCGGTGCCGACGCCGAAGCGCACGGCGGCGCAGCACTTGAGCAGGTGCTCGGCGATCGTGTTGTCGCTCTCCTTGCCGCAGCGCTGCAGCGCCGGGAGGAGCGGGCTGCGCCGCGTGAAGAGCGTGCGCGCCTTCGCGTCGGGCTGCTCGTCGGGCGCGGCGCGCCGGACGGCGCCCGCGACGATCACGCCGGCGCGCTCGAGCGCGGCGCGGTAGGCGTTGCCGAAGAAGAGCGGCGGGTCGGCGACCGGCAGCTTCGCCGTCGCGACGCCGACCTCGTTGCCGACGCTGCCGCGGATGCGCAGCGTCCCCTGCGCGTCGGGCGGCACGATCCCGACCTGGAACTGCGAGCCGTTGGCCGGCGCGAGGTCGGTGAGCAGGCGCCAGCCGAAGACCGGCGGGCGCAACTCGGCGGTCGGCGACTGCCCCGCGTGCGTCGTGACGCGCACGTGCAGGCAGTTGCCGCCGAGCGAGAGCGCGGCGACCGGCGCGGCATACTCTTCCTCGAGCTGGTTCTGCGGCCAGCCGTCCGGGATGAACTGGCGGTCGAAGAGGCGGTCGTCGACGACGAGGTCGCCCTTCACGTGGCGCACCCCCGCGAGCTGCGCCGCCTCGACGAACGGCACGAGCGGCGCGTTCTCGTCCTCGGTCTCGAAGAAGGCGGGCTGCAGCGTCGGGTCGCCGCCGCCGCGCACCCACAGGTCGCCCTCGAGCCGCCCCCCCTCGACGATCGGGCCGCCCGCGACGAGCTGCGTCTGGAAGTTCCACTCGGGCCCGAGGATCTGCAGGCTCAGGTAGAGCGTGACGAGCTTCAGGTTCGAGGCGGGCGCGAAGGCGCGGTTCACGTTGCGCGAGCCGACGCGCGCGTCGCGCGTGAGCGAGCGCAGCTCGATCCCGACCGTGGCGCCGTCGAGCTCCTTGCGCGAGAGGATCTTGGCGACCGCCGCGTTGAACCGCTCCGTGCGCGGATCGTCGCCGCCCTTCGCGCGCGCCGCCGGCGCCGCGATCGCGAGCGCGAGCACGACGCCCGCGAACGAGGAGGCGAACCGAACCGACCGTACGCGCTCGACCACGCCCGTCCCTCCCGGAACCGCGGATTGCGATCGTATCACCGGTTGATTCCCTCCTGCTTCGGTCGCTTCTCGACCTCGCTCAGCAGGTGGACGAGGCCGGTGACGACGCGCGCCGTCTCCGCGATCTTGGGGAATACGATCTTGTCCATCGTGTCGGTCACGCGGTGGTAGTCCTCGTGCTCCTTCGGTTCCATGAAGAAGAGGACGGGGATGCCGAGGCGATAGAACTCGTACTGGTCGCTGCGCTCGAAGTACTGCATGCCGCCGTCGCCGACGGCGAGCTTCGCGCGCGACAGCTTGAGCGCGCGCCGCGTGAGCTGGGCGAACTCGTCGGAGTACTTGAGGCCGGCGGCGTCGATGTCGTGCGGGCGGCCGCGCCCGACCATGTCCATATTCACCATCGCGACGATCTTGTCGGCCGGCATGAGCGGCTTCTTGCAGAACGCCGCGGCGCCGAGCAGCCCCTTCTCCTCGCCGGCGAAGTGGATCAGAAGGATCGAGCGCTTGAACTTCACCGCCGAATCGCCGATCGCCTCCCCGATCGCGAGCAGGCAGCTCGTCCCCGAGCCGTTGTCGTCGGCGCCGCGGTAGATGCGGCCGTACTCGTCGACGCCGAGGTGGTCGTAGTGGGCCCCGACCACGATCCACTCGTCAGCGAACTTGGGATCGTCGCCGCGCTTGCAGGCCACCACGTCCTGGACCTTGGCCTGCAGCTCGCGGACCTCGACCTTCAGGCGAACGCGCACGCCGTCGACTTTCCGCGGGCCCGGCTTGAGAGACGCGTCGATCGCGCGCTGCCACTCGAGCAGCTTGCCCGCGCCGAAGAGCTTCTCCCCGATCGCGGCCGAGCAGTGGACGACCGGGATCTTCGGGCCGGGCCGGCCGCCCGGGTTGCGCTGCTCGCCGTAGCGCGGCAGCTCGCCGCGCAGCGCCCCGAGCTCCTTGTGGTTGTCCGGATCGGTGAAGACGAGGACGGCCGCGGCCCCCTTCTCCTGCGCCGCCGCCCACTTGCGCGTGATCGCCCCCTCCTTCGTCCACGCCTTGCCGTCGAAGCGCGCGCCGTCCTTGTTCTCGCGCGGCTCGTGCAGGAGGACGGCGACGACCTTGTCCTTCACGTCGACGCCCTTGAAGTCGTCCCAGCTCTCCTCCGCGTCGGCGATGCCGTAGCCGGCGAAGACGACGTCGCCGTCGACCTTGCCGCTCGCGGAGTTGCGGACCGGGACGAAGTCGTCGCCCGGCAGGAAGACCTCGGGCTCGCCGGTGCGCACGATCGCGACGTAGTCGTCGTCGCTCCACGTCCGGGTCGGCACCTCGAAGTCGTAGAGGAAGCTGCCCCCCTCGCCGGCGCCGACGAGCCCGTACTTCGTGTGGTGCTCGACCAGATAGTCGCGCGCCTTCGTGAGCCCCTCCTGTCCCGTGTCGCGACCGGCGCACTCCTCCGACGTGAGGAACCCCACGTGCTTCTTCAGCGACTCGACCTTGATCTGCTCGAGGCGCGCCTTGAGCGGCGCCGGCAGGACGTCCTCGCCCGCGCGCGCCAGTCCCGCGAGGCCCGCGGCGAGCGCGACCGCGAGCAGCAGCGGCGCGCCGCGCGCGAGCAGCGTCTTCAAGTTGCGGGGCGCGCCTCTCACAGCGGGATCCTCAAGCCGTCGTGGGCCAGCACGAGCGGCCCGGTCCAGTGCTCGCGCGCGACGGCGCGCAGGTCGCCGCGGTCGGTCTCGGGATAGAAGTGCGTGAGCACCAGCTCCTTGCACCCCGCCTGCGCGCCGATGCGCGCCGCGTGCGACGGGGTGAGGTGGCGCGCCGTGTCGCTCCCCTCCGGCAGCGCCGCTTCGAGCACGTAGACGTCGCTCCCCTTGCCGAGCTCGACCGGCGCGTCGCCGAGCCCCGTGTCGCCCGAGTAGGCGACGGTGCGCGCGTGGCCGCGCAGGCGGTAGCCGAGGCTGTGGCCGAGGTGGGGCATGCGCAGCGCGACGCCTTCGAGCTTCTGGTGCTCGAGCGCGACCGCGAACGGCCCCGGCTCGAGCTCGACGAACGCGAGCCGCTCCGCCGTAAGCTCGACCCAGCTTCCGAAGAGCGCCTTCCCGCGGTGGACGAGGTCGGCGATGCCGGTCGGCCCGACCACGGTGAGCTTGCAGTGGGCGAGCGCCGGGTGGCGCAGCGCGAACAGCAAAGCAAAGACGTCGAGCACGTGGTCGACGTGGAAGTGGGTGACGAGGACGGCGCGCAGCGAGGCGACGAGCACGCCCATGCGGGCCGCGGCGCGCACGCTGCCCGGCCCCGGATCGACCAGCACGCCGCGCCCGTCCGCCATCCGCAACAGATGTCCCGGCGAGCCGCGCGTCGCCGTCGGCAGCGACGTGCCCGAGCCCAGCACGATCCACTCGACGGGGTGCGTCGCGCGTGGATCCAAGGGAACGTCACTCCGCTCGCGGCGCCTTCGCGTCGGCGTAGCCCTTGGGGTGGGCCGAGAGCCACTTCCAGGCGTGCGCCACCACGTCGGCGATGTTCGTCCACTTGGGCTCGAACGCGAGCACGCGTTTCGCCTTGTCGCCGCCGCAGATCAGGACGGGCGGATCGCCCGCGCGGCGCGCCTTCACGACGAATTCGATCTTCGCGCCGGTCACGGTACGCGCGGCCGCGATCACCTCGAGCACGCTGCTGCCGCGCTTCGTCCCGAGGTTGATCGCCTCGAAGAGGCCCGGCTTCATGACCGTGAGCGCCTTCTGGTGGGCGTTCGCGAGGTCCTCGACGTGGACGTAGTCGCGCACGCAGGTGCCGTCCGGCGTGGGATAGTCGTCGCCGTAGACCTCGAGCGGCCGCTGCCCGCCCGAGAGGACGCTGCGCAGGATGTTGGGGATCAGGTGGGTCTCGGGCTCGTGCCACTCGCCGAGGCGGCCCTGCGGGTCGGCGCCGGCCGCGTTGAAGTAGCGCAGCGCGACGGCGGCGAAGCCGTAGGCGCGGCAGTACATCTCGAGCTGCTCCTCGCAGAAGCGCTTGGTGATCCCGTAGGGGTTGATGGGCCGGCGCTCGAGCTCCTCGGTGATCGGCATCCTCTCGGGGACGCCGTACGTCGCGCAGGTCGACGAGAAGACGATCCGCTTCACTCCGGTCGCGCGCATCGCTTCCAATAGTTGGTGCATGCCGAGCGCGTTGTCGCGCACGTACTTGGCGGGGTCGTGCACCGACTCGCCGACGTAGCAGCGCGCGGCGAAGTGCATCACCGCGTCGACCTTCTGCTCCCGGATCGTCTTCTCGAGGAGCGGACGCTCGGAGAGGTCCCCTTGGATGACCGGGACGCCGGCGGCGACGGCGCCGCGGTGGCCCTCCTTCAGGTCGTCGAAGACGGCGACCGGCTGTCCCGCGGCGCGCAGCGCGAGCACGGCGTGGCTGCCGATGTAGCCGGCTCCGCCGGTGACCAGGATCATGAGCGCGGGCTCTCCGTCGGATTCCGGCGCGGCATCCTACAATCCCGCCCCCCTCACCCTCGGAAGGAGAGTCCCGCATGGCCGCTCCGGCGCCCGCGCCGCTGCGCGAAGTCTCGATCCCCGGCGCGAGGCTCGTCCATCGCGGAAAGGTGCGCGACATCTTCGAGCTCGGGAGCCACCTGCTGCTCGTCGCGACCGACCGCGTTTCCGCCTTCGACGTGGTCCTCGACGACCTGCTGCCCGACAAGGGCGAGGTGCTCAATCGCATCAGCGAGTTCTGGTTCAAGCGCTTCGAGGCGACGCGGAAGGGCTTCCGCCACCACCTGATCACGATCGACGTCCGCCAGATGCCGCCGCCGCTGCCGAAGCACCTCGAGCTGCAGGGCCGCTCGATGCTCGGCAGGAAGGTGAAGCCGGTGCTGGCCGAGTTCGTGGTGCGCGGCTACCTCGCCGGCTCGGGCTGGAAGGACTACCAGCAGTCGGGCGCCGTCTGCGGGATCGAGCTCCCCGCCGGCCTGAAGGAGAGCAGCAAGCTCCCCGAGCCGCTCTTCACGCCGAGCACCAAGGCGCCCAAGGGCCAGCACGACGAGAACGTCGACTTCGAGCAGCTCGCGCGGATCGTCGGCGCCGACACGGCGAAGCAGGCGCGCGACCTCGTGGTCTCCATGTATGTGGAAGCGGCGCAGTTCGCCGAGTCGCGCGGGATCCTGCTCGCCGACACCAAGATCGAGCTCGGCGCCGACGCGGACGGGCTGCTCGTGATCGACGAGCTCTTCACGCCCGACAGCTCGCGCTTCTGGGACGCGCGCCGCTGGGAGCCGGGCCGCTCGCCGCCGAGCTACGACAAGCAGATCATCCGTGATGCCCTGGTCGCGATGAACTTCAACAAGAAGCCGCCGGCGCCGCGCCTCGAGAAGCAGACGCTCGACCGGGCGGCGGCCGCCTACCGCGAGATCTTCGAGCGGCTCACCGGGACGCCGTTCGTTCGGATGGCCGGCTGAGCCCAGCCTCTTCGGACCCGTTCGGGAGCGAGCAGACGATGGCGAGCGCGAAGGTCGGGATCGTGATGGGTTCGGCGTCGGACCTGCCCAAGCTCGAGAAGGCGATCGACGTCCTGAAGGGGCTCGGCATCTCGTGCGAGGTGCGCGTGATGTCGGCGCACCGCACGCCCGAGGACGTCGGCGCGTGGGCCGGCGGCGCGAGCGGGCGCGGCATGAAGGTGATCATCGCGGCGGCCGGCGGCGCGGCGCACCTCGCCGGCGCCGTCGCGGCGCGCACGCTCCTGCCGGTGATCGGGATCCCGATCGCGACCGAGCCGTTCCAGGGGCTCGACGCGCTGCTCGCGACGGTGCAGATGCCGCCGGGCGTGCCGGTCGCGACGGTCGCGGCCGGCGCTTGGGGCGCCGAGAACGCGGCGCTGCTCGCGGCGCAGATCCTCGCCGTCGGCGACCCCGAGCTGCGCGCCCGCCTCGAGAGCGACCGGGCGACCCGCGCCGAGAAGGCGCGCGCCGCCGACCGCTCGCTCCAGGCGGGACGGCCCGACGGGAAATAATGGCGGTGAAACGGCTTCCCCTCGCGGCTGCCGCGGCGAACGCCCGCTACAGGACGGCCCTGCGCGGTTCGAAGAGCCGACTCACGATCGGGAGAAGTGCCGTCCGCAGTGGCCAGGCCGGGCCGAGTCGATAGGCTCGCGCCGTCGGGGAACGGATCGATGCCCGTTGCGACCATCGATTGGAAGGGAGATCTGCCCGGCCACGCCGTGCTGATCGACCAGACGCTCCTCCCGACGAAGCTCGAGTACCTCGAGCTCGCCACCGCCGAGCAGATGTGGGAGGCGATCAAGGTGCTGCGCGTGCGCGGCGCCCCGGCCATCGGGATCGCGGCCGCGTACGGCCTCGTGCTCGGCGTGCAGGAGTTCCGCGGCGACGACCGCGCGAAGTTCGCCGCCGAGGTCGCGCGCGTCGACCACTACCTGCGGACGTCGCGTCCCACTGCGGTCAATCTCTTCTGGGCGCTCGACCGGATGCGGCGGCGGCACGCGGCCGAAGAGAAGCAGCCTGTCGAGGCGCAGAAGCGCGCGCTCCTGCAGGAGGCGCGCGCGATCCAGGACGAGGACAAGAAGATCTGCCGCGCGATCGGGCGGCACGGCGCGAAGCTCATCGCGGACGGGACGGTCGCGCTGACCCACTGCAACGCGGGCGGGCTCGCGACGGCCGACTACGGGACGGCGCTCGCCGTCTTCTTCGCGGCGCACGAGCAGGGCCGGCGCTTCCGCGTCTTTGCCGACGAGACGCGGCCGCTGCTGCAGGGCGCGCGCCTCACGGCATGGGAGCTCGACCAGGCCGGCATCGACGCGACGCTCATCTGCGACGACATGGCGGCGGTCGCGATGCGCGACCAGAACGTCAGCCTGGTCGTCGTCGGCGCCGACCGCATCGCGGCGAACGGCGACACCGCGAACAAGATCGGCACCTACGGCGTCGCGACGCTCGCCAAGGCGCACGGCGTCCCGTTCTACGTGGCGGCGCCGATCTCGACGTTCGACCTGAAGATCCGCGACGGGAGGCAGATCCCGATCGAGGAGCGCGATCCCGCCGAGGTGCGCGCCGGCTTCGGCCGCGTCACCGCGCCCGAGCGCGTCAAGGTCTGGAACCCCGCCTTCGACGTCACGCCGCACGAGCTGATCGCCGGCATCGTCACCGAGCACGGAATCCTCGAGCGACCCGACGCCAAGCGGGTCGCCGACTTCTTCGCCCAGCACGTTTCGAAGACACCACGACTGGCATCCGGGGAGGCTGTACGCGATGAGCATCGAACTCAGTGAGAAAAGGCGGCGGCGCAAGAACGAGCGCAACGCCGCGATGTACGACCAGGACGTCTTCGAGCTGCTGCAGGCGATCGACGCCTGGCGCCGCAAGAACGACCGGCAGTTCCCCGCGTGGAGCGAGGTGCTCACGATCCTGAAGGCGCTCGGCTGGCGGAAGGTCGCGGCGCCCGAGGGCGCCGCCGCGAAACCGGTCGAGCCGATCGCGACGGCGAAACTCCTCCCGGCGGGCGACGAGAAGCGGATCTGAGCGCGGCCTAGCGCAGCACGGAATCGAAGAACGAAGCGAGGGCGGCTTTCCCGTCGGGCGAGACGAGGAAGCCGCCCTCGTTGTGTCCACCGCGCAGCTCGGCGAAGCGGGGCGGCGCCCGGCCGGCCGCCTGCGCCGCCGCGGTCGCGGCGGCGAGCAGCCGCTCGACATGAGCGTAGGGGACGATGTCGTCCGCGCGCGAGTGCAGCAGCAGCCACGGGCACTTCACGTCGGCGACCTTGTCGACCGACGCGTAGCGGATGCGCAGGATCCAGCGCACCGGCAGGAACGGGTAGAGCTCGGCCCCCATGTCGGCGATCGAGGTGAAGGTCGACTCGGTCACGAGCCCGGCGAGCGGGCGGCGCCGCGCCAGCTCGATCGCGACCGCGCCGCCGAGCGACTCGCCGAACGCGATGATCGGCAACGGCTTCGCCGGCGGCAGAGCCGCGAGGAAGTCGTAGGCCGCCTCCGCGTCGAGGTAGGTCCCCTCCTCGCTCAGCGAGCCGCCGTTCCCGCCGTAGCCGCGGTAGTCGAAGAGGAGCGTCGTGAATCCGAGGCGCCGCAGCTCCGCGCCCGAGTCGATGCGGTCGCCGATGTTCCCGCCGTTGCCGTGGCAGAAGACGAGGAGGCCGCGCGGCTCCTCCGCCGGCAGGAGCCACGCGTGCAGCGCGACGCCGTCGCGCGTCGTGAGCGTCACGTCGCGATAGGGGATTCTGAGGAGCGACGGCGTGACCTCGGGCGCGCCGGTCGGCAGCCACACGAGCTTCGCCTGGAAGACGACGAGCAGGGTGACGGCGATGACCACGACGGCGACCGCGATCTTGAGCAGCGCGAACACCATGCGGAGCATCCCCGCCATCGGAGCGTCACCCCCACGAGTCGTGCGCGTCTCCTTACCGCGAAGCCCCCGAATCCGGTAACCGCGACCACTCCTCCCCCACCCACAAGGTCCGCCCATGGCACTTTCGCACGCCCTGCTCGCTTCCCTGCTCGTCGCGAGCTCGCTCGCGCCGCCCGCCGGCGACTCGAAGTCGGAGCCGTCGAAGTCATCGAAGTCGAAGAGCTCGTCGGAGCCCGGCCCGCGCGTCGTCGAGCCGGCCGACCGGCGCGCCTTCTACCGCGGCGGCTGGCGGACGCTGCTCCACCGGCGCATCCATCTCCACGTCGAAACCGAGGTGCTGCGCCACGCGCCGCAGCGGTCGGGAGCGAACGGGCGCTGGCTGCGCTTCGACAACCGGTCGGTCGCGCTGGTGATCTCCGCGACCTCCCCCGAATGGAGGAAAGCGCAGCAGGATCTCGGAGACGCCTCGGAGTTCTGCCTGCACGGGACCGTGCGGCTCGCTCCGGCCGGGTCGCGCGCCCCCGCACAGCTCGACGTCGTCTCGATCGAGCGCGCGCCGGGATCGAAGCGGCGCTGACCGGTGGGGGCGGCCGGCACGGCGTATGATCCCGCGACCGAGTCATGGTCGCGACCGTCCCCGCGCCTGCCGCCTCCCCCCCGCTCCTGCGACGGCTCGAGGGACGCCTCGTCGCCGCCCTCCACCGCGGGATCGCCACCCATTATTTGAGGAAGCCCGAGCTCTCGGAGCTGCTCGAGATCAAGTTCCCCGACGTCCGCGCGGTCGCCTGGGCCGCCGCCAACGAGCTCGCTTTCCGCTTCAAGTCGCAGCGCTCCGCCCGCGTCCTCTCGCTCAACGTCGAGACCACCAACTACTGCAACCTGCGCTGCACGATCTGCCCGGTGAACCGCGGCATGGTCCGCCAGAAGCGCTGGCTCGATCCCGCGCTCTTCCGCAGCCTGATCGACCGCACGCCGACGCTGCGCTTCGTCCTGCCGTTCCAGTGGGGCGAGCCGCTGCTCCACCCCGAGATCGACGCGATGGTCCGCTACGCAGCCGACCGCGGCATCCGGTCGATGCTGACGACCAACGGGACGTTGCTCGACGACGCGATGGCGGAGCGGCTGCTCGCGAGCGGCCTCGACCGCCTGACGGTCAGCGTCGACGGCGACGACGCGACGCACGAGCGGATCCGCGACTTCCCGCTGCGCGAGCTGCGCGAGCGCGTCGCGCTGCTGAAGCGGCGGCGCGACGCGGGCCGCCACCGCCTGCGCATCGACGTCTCGATGGTCCTCGACGACGCGACCCGGCCGGCGCTCGACCGCTACCGCGCCGAGTGGAAGGGGATCGCCGACCGCGTGCAGGTGATCCCACGCCTCGCCGCCGGCCCGCGCCGCAACGCCTGCCGCGAGCTCTGGCGCGGCAGCCTCGTCGTGCTGGTCGACGGCACCGTCACCGCGTGCTGCGCCGACAGCGAAGGCGCGCTCGCGCTCGGCAACGCGCTGCGCGACGCGCCGGACCGGATCCTGAACGACGCGCCGTTCCGCGCGCTGCGTCTGCGGCACAAGTGCGGCGACTTCCCGGAGCCGTGCCGCTCCTGCAGCGAGTTCGACGGACGCGACGTCGGCGTGCACGCGAGGTTCGACGCGTGAGCGCCTCGAACGGCGCTCCCGCCCCGTCGCGCCACCCGTCGCGCGCGCCCGCGACCTCGCCGGCCGCGCTCGAGTGGAAGAAGCGCGCCGACCGCTGGCTCGGCGGACCCTGCGTGGGGGTTTGGCGGCTCGCGCGGGCGGGCCGGCCGCCGGCGGCGCCTCCCGACGACGCGCGCCACGTCGTGCTCTGCAAGCTCTGGGGGATCGGCAACCTGGCGATGGTCGTCCCGCTGGTGGCGGCGGTGCGCGCGCGCCATCCGCGGGCGCGCATCACGTTCGTCACGCTGGAGCGCAACCACGCGCTGCTCGCCTCGCAGCCGGGCATCGACCGCATCCTTCCCCTCCGGGACCACGGCCTCCTCGCGCCGCTCGCCGACCTCGCGCGCGCGCGGCGCGTGCTGCGGGACGACCGCGCCGACCTCTTCCTCGATTTCGAGCAGTTCCTGCGCGTCGCCGGCCTGCTCGCCCGCGCCGCCAACGCACGCTGCGTCGTCGGCTTCGACACGCCGGGGCAGGCGCGCGCCGGCCTCTACGACCGGACCGTCCCGCTGCGCAGCGACCTCCACATGGCGCTCGGCTTCGCCGAGCTCGTGCGCGCGGCCGGCATCCCGACCGACGGCGTCGCGACGCACGCGCTCGCGCTCTCCGCCGAAGCGGAGGCCCGGATCGATCGGCTGCTCGCGGCGCGCGGCGCGGCGGCGCTGCCGCGGCCGTGGACCACGCTCCACTCCGGCTCGGGCGACAACTTCCCCGGCCGCCGCTGGCCGGTCGAGCGCTTCGCCGCGACGGCCGCGCGCCTGCACGCCCGCCGCGGCGGCACCTTCTTCGTGACCGGCGGCGCCGGCGAGCGCGCGCTCGCGGCCGCCCTCGCCGCCGAGCTCGCCGCGCACGCCGTCCCGGCGGTGGACCTCGCCAACGCGCTCGACGCGCCGACGCTGCTCGCCTGGATCGCGCGCTGCGACCTCGTCCTCGCCAACGACACCGGACCGGTGCACCTGGCCAACGCCGTCGCGACGCCGGTCGTCGCGCTGTTCGGCCCGAACTCGCCGCAGATCTACGGCCCGCTCGGCCTGCGCCAGCGCGCCCTCTACCACGCGCCGCCCTGCAGCCCCTGTCTCACGAACCAGAACGCGAAGACGTCGCGCTGCACGCTGCCGATCTGCATCCTGCGCATCGACGTCGACGAAGCGGTCGCCGCGGCCGAGGCGCTGCTCGCCGTCGCGCCGAGCGTCGTGCGGCGCGACGCTGCGGTGCTGCGCGGGACGGTCGCGTCGTGAGCGCGCTGGCGCCGGTGCTCGCGGGCGCTTGTCTCGCCGCCGCGCTCTGGCGCGCGCCGCGGCGCGGCCGGCCGCTCAAGGTCACCGCCGTCCTGACCGAGCGCTGCCACCTGCGCTGCGACTTCTGCCGCCTCTGGGAGAAGCCCGACGCCGGCGTCTCCACGTCGACTTGGATCGACTTCTTCCGCGCCAACCCGTTCCTGCGCTGGGTCAATCTCACGGGCGGCGAGCTCTTCGCGAAGGAGCGGCTCGACGAGCTGCTCGACGCGATCGTCGCCGCGCTGCCGAAGCTCGAGCTGCTCGACTTCCCGACGGCGGGTCAGCTTCCCGACGCGACCGAGGCGACGGTGAAGCGGCTGCTCGCGACGCGGCTGCCGCGGCTCGCGGTCACGGTGAGCCTCGACGGCGGGCCCGAGCTGCACGATTCCCTGCGCGGCATGCCAGGCGCATTCGAGCGCGCCTTCGAGACGTTCGCGCGGCTGAGGGGGCTGCTTCCCGCCGCGAAGGGCCGCCTCACCCTGGTCGCCGGCTGCACGCTGACCGAGCGGGCCGAGGAGCAGGAGCGGACGCTCGCCACGGAACTCGGGCGCCGCCTCCCCGACTTCCGCCGCGGCGAGCTCCACTTCAACCTCGCCCACGTCTCGCCGCACTACTACCGCAACGCGGCGGACGGCACGGCCGCGGGGCTGCGCGCGAACGACGGCGCGCTCGCCGTGCTGCGGCGCCGCGCCTCGGCGCACGGCGCGCTCGGCTGGATCGAGCGCAATTATGCGCGTCTCGCTGCGCGCGCTCTTCACGACAACCATCCCCCCATGGGCTGCGACGCGCTCGCGCGCACCGTCTTCGTCGCGCCCAACCTGACGGTCCATCCCTGCACGATCTGGGAGCGGCCGCTCGGCAACCTCGCCGACTTCGGCCTCTCGCTCGAGCGGCTGCTCGCGCGCGCCGAGGTCGACGCGGCGCGCGCTGAGATCGTCGCGCGCCGCTGCCCCGGCTGCTTCAGCCCGTGCGAGGCGGTGCCGTCGATGGTCGCCCATCCGTGGCGGACGACGTTCACGCGCGCGCGCACGCACGCGCGGCCGGCCGGAGCGGCGCCGTGATCCGGAGAGGCCACGGCGCGGTGCTCGCGGCGCAGCTGCGGCGCGGCCGGATCGGCTGGGTCGCGAAAGCGGCGCGCCGCACGCTGGCGCTCGAGCTCGGCGTCGCGCGCGGGCCGCTCTTCGCGACGCTCGCGGTGACCTGGCGCTGCAACTACCGCTGCACCTTCTGCGACCTGCCCGACCGCGCGCACGGCGATCCGCCGCTCGCGACGCTGGTCGAGCGGCTCGAGCTGCTCGAGCGGCGCGGCGCGCTCGCGGTCGGCCTCACCGGCGGCGAGCCGCTGCTCCATCCGCAGCTCTTCGAGGTCGTCGCCGCCGCGCGCCGCCTCGGCCTTCTGGTCCACCTGAACACGAACGGCTCGCGCCTCGCGGCCGAGCGCGTCGCGCCGCTGCTCGCGGCGGGCCTCCACTCGATCAACGTGAGCCTCGACGGGGCACGTGCCGCGACGCACGACGCGCTGCGCGGCGTGCCGGGCTCGTTCGAGCAGATCCGGGCGACCGTCGCCGCGCTGCTCGCGGACCGTCGCGGCGCATCGCCGCGCCTCGGCCTCGTCATGGCGATCACCGCCTCGAACTGGCGGGAGGTGCGCCCGTTCGCGCGGCTCGCGACCGAGTGGGGCGTCGACGCGGCCGGCTACCTCCCCCACCACGACTTCGTCGCAGGCGAGCCGGAGCTCTCGGCCGCGCGCATCACCTCGGCGGATGCCGGCGACCTCGCACGTGAGCTCGCCGCCGCCGCGGCCGAGAACGCCGTCGTCGACAATTCCGACGGCTACCTGCGCGGCGTCGCGCCCTTCCTCGCCGGCGCGACCACGCCGCAGGAATGCAGCGCGCCGCGCTCCCACCTCGCGCTCGACCCCGAAGGGATCGGATACCCTTGCGTGCCGCTCATGACGCTGCGCCGCGCGGGCGTGCCGGCGGCGGAGCTCGACGCCGATGCGCGGCGCGCGCCGCGGCCGTCGCCCGCCGACCGCGAGGAGGTCTGCCGCCGTTGCTGGTGGAACTGCCACCGCGAGCTCGACCTGACGCTCCGCCGGATCCCCGCGACCGCCTGACCGCCTGGCTCGTCGCGCTGCTCGTCCTGATCCCCCACCTGCGCGGGATCGGCGGCGGCTTCGTCTACGACGACTTTCGCTTCGTCGCGGAGAACCCGGGCATCCAGACGCTCGCGGAGCCGGCCGGTCTCTTCACGTCCAGCGAGAGAATGGCGCTGCCGGTCGACCGCGACATCTGGCGGCCGCTCCGCACCGCCCTCTTCGCGCTCGAATGGAAGTGCTTCGGCGGCCATCCGGCCGGCTTCCACGTGGTGAGCCTGCTGCTCTTCCTGCTCGCCGTGCGCGGCGTCGTCGCGCTCGCGCTG
>Ga0105347_1000094_pt1 | contig 41397 bp, 32 predicted proteins | sample EasRivMeERMLT890_FD_89677 | JGI IMG/M metagenome (GOLD analysis project Ga0105347, IMG submission 89677) | Soil microbial communities from meander-bound floodplain in the East River, Colorado, USA - East River MetaG ERMLT890 | ecosystem: Environmental > Terrestrial > Soil > Floodplain | place... | reverse complement strand
GAAGAGATCGCGCGCCTGATCCAAGAGCACGGTGGCGTTGCGACCGTCGACGAGCTCGGTCGCGCGCTGCTCAATGGCACGGCCGAACGTGACGATCCCGCCGCGCCGCGCCGCTTCGCCGCGCTCCTGCGCGCAGCCGTCGAGACCGAGCGCGCCGCCGACTCCGACAAGATTCCGCGCCGATTCGCGCTCCATCGCGTCGGCGATCGCGCCTTCGTCGCCCTAACGCAGCGGGCCGACGGGGCGACCGCCGCCGCCGACTCCGACGACCTTTTGGCGCGCCTGACCGCCTGGGCCGTGCGGCTCGGCAAGAAGGCCGACGAGCTCGCCATCGCCGACCCGCTCGCCGCTCCCTCGACCGTCCTCCAATCGTTGCAGTCGTTCGCGCCGCCGACCGGCGCGCCGGTCCTCTCGCCCAGTCGCCTAGTCCGTCTTGCCGCCGCCGCGTCGTCGCACGCGGCCGTCTCGAGCCGCCTCGAGCTCTACCCGAAGGGCATGCCCGCCGAACGTGCGCTCAAGCTCGCGCACGCGGCCCTCCTGAACCAGGAGAGCATCACCGTCGCGCAGTTGCGCGAGCGCATCGCCGCGCGCTACTCCGACGCCGCGCCGCTCCCCGATCGTCCCGCGCTCGATGAGCTCCTGAAGGCGACCGGCCGCGACTTCAAGTTCGACGATGGCAAGGTCGCCTACGTCGCACGTGACCTGCGGACGACCCAGCTCACGGTCGGCCTGCCGACCAGTTCGCGCCAGACGACCGCGCCCGACGCAGTCGCCGGCCCGCTCGTCGACGTCGATCCCGAGACCGCCGACGCCAACGAAGTCGAGCGCCGCCTCGCGCGCGCGCGCCACGACAGCGGCTTCCTGGCGCTCTCCGTCGCGCCCAAGCACTACCTGGCAGCGCATGGCGAACTCGCGGCCCGCTTCGCGCTCGAGCCGATGAGCTTCGACGCCCTCCTGCTCGCGCGCATGAAGCAGATCGCGCGAGAGAAGAACGTGAAGTGGGACCTCGTCCTGTACACCGACTCGACCGGACCGGACACGCACGCCTGGCGCAATCTCCTCGAACTCGTGAGGCTCGCGACGAGCCAATTGCTGGACGAATGGACTTCGACCGACCGGCCGCTTCTCGTCACCGACCTCGGCCTGCTCCAGCGCTACGACCAGCTCGAGCGGCTGGCCGCGCTGCGCGAGCGCGCCGGCCGCCGGCCGCGCCCCGGCGAGCGGCCGCTCCACGGCCTCTGGCTGCTGGTCGCGCAGCGGCAGTCCGAGCGCCGTCCCGAGATCGACGGCGCGGTCGTCCCCGTGATCTCCGGCAGCGAATGGGTGCCGCTGACGTCCGCCTGGGTGAAGAACCGCCACCGTTCCGTCGGCGCCCGCGCCCGCGTGGGTGAACCTGGGAGCCCGCGCCTGTGATCGACCGCGCCCGACTCCTCGCCGATCTCCAGCGCCTCCTGCGCGAGCTCGAAGACGACCTGCGCGAGCGCGCCCGCGAACAGAAGGAGGTCGAGCAGACGCTGCGCGCCGAACATGCACGCGCGAAGGAATCCGAGCGCACGTCGCTTCCGTTCGAGACATGGCTCGAAGAGTTCGTGACGCAGGTCGCCGTCGCCTGGATCCTCGCCGCCGTCTTCGTCCGCTTCCTCGAGGACAACGACCTCGTCGCCGAGCCGAAGATCGCCGGCAGCGGCGATCGCCTCGACCGCGCGCGCGACCACCAACAGGCCTTTCTGCTCACTCATCTCGAATGCAACGATCGTCATTGGCTGCTTGCGATTTTTGACGAGGTCGCGCTCCTGCCCGGCATGGCGCCGCTGTTCGACCGCCGGCACAACCCGCTCTACGTCGTCGGGCCGTCCGCGGACGGCGCCAAGCACCTGCTCGAGTTCTTCCGCGCGCGCGACGGCGCGACCGATGCGCCGGTCCACGACTTCACCGATCCGGCGTTCAACACGCGCTTCCTCGGCGACCTCTACCAGGAGCTCTCCGAAAGCGCGAAGAAGCGCTTCGCCCTGCTTCAGACGCCGGAGTTCATCGAGGAGTTCATCCTCGATCGGACGCTCGAGCCGGCCTGCGCCGAGTTCGGGTTCGAGAATGTCAAGCTCATCGACCCGACCTGCGGCTCCGGGCACTTCCTGCTCGGCGCCTTCCCTCGACTGCTGAATCGCTGGCAGAAAAAGGAGCCGGGGACGAACGTCCGCGTCCTGGTTCAGCGAACGCTCGACGCGATCCACGGCGTCGACGTGAATCCGTTCGCGACCGCGATCGCGCGTTTCCGAATGCTGGTCGCCGCACTGGCCGCGAGCGGTGTGAAGCGATTGAAGGACGCGCCCGACTTCAAGACGGGGCTCGCATTCGCTGATTCGCTGCTGCATGGGGATCGGCCCGAAACGACGCGCGCCGTAAAGCGCGGGCTCTTCGAAGAGGCGCGCGTCCTGAAGCACGCCTATGCCAGCGAAGACGCGGAAGAAGCGAAGCGGGTCCTCGAGCAGCGCTACCACGTCGTCGTCGGCAATCCGCCATACATCACGCCGAAGGACGCCGCGTTGAACGCGGCCTACCGACAGAAGTACGCAACCTGCCATCGCAAGTATTCGCTCGGCGTCCCGTTCACTGAGCGATTCTTCGACTTGGCGCTTGGCACCGCGCTGGAGGTCACCGATCCGGGGCCGGTCGGATACGTCGGGATGATCACGGCGAACTCGTTCATGAAGCGCGAGTTCGGGAAGAAGCTGATCGAGGACTTCCTGAGCAAGCGCGACTTGACGCACGTGATCGACACGTCGGGTGGCTACATACCCGGCCACGGCACTCCGACCGTGATTCTCTTCGCCCGCCACCGCCCGCCGCGCGACCCGACGATTCGCGCTGCCCTCGGCATCCGTGGCGAGCCATCGGCGCCGGACGATCCGGCGCGAGGACGCGTTTGGCGCGAAATCGTCGAGCACCTCGAGCAGCCCGGATTCACGGGCAATTTCGTCAGTGTGTCCGACTTCGAGCGTGAGCGACTGGTTAAGCACCCAATGCCGCTCGGTGGCGGCGGCGCGGCTGAGTTGAAGGAATTCATCGACGAGAGAGCAGAATCTACGCTTGAAACTCACGTTGCGTCGATCGGCTTCGGTGCGATTCTCGGTGAGGATGACGCGTTCGGCGTGTTTCCAGATTGTCCGAAGCTGCGCGATCTTCCACGCGGCCTGATGAGACCTCTTGTAGAAGGAGACCTCGTCCGCGATTGGTCACTTCAATCAGAAGTGACGGTGGCATTTCCGTACGACGACGCAATTCAGCTCGTCGAGTCGCCGGAATTGATGCGTTGGCTTTGGCCTTTGCGCACGGTTCTTGGCGCGCGCCTCGACTTCAGCAAACGCACGTATCGACACTGCGGTCGGCCTTGGTACGAGTATCACCAGATACCGACCGACCGGAATCGCACCCCATTCTCAATCGCATTCGCCGATATCGCGACGCACAACCACTTTGTACTCGATCGTGGCGGCAAGGTCTTCAATCGTACTTCGCCGGTGATCAAGTTACCGATGGACGCCACCGAAGCCGACCACCTCGCTCTCCTCGGCCTTCTCAACAGCTCGACCGCGTGCTTTTGGCTGAAGCAGGTCTGTCAGCCAAAGGGTAGCTCTGTGCATGACGTAAGCACTGAGAAGGGACGACCGGAGAAAATGAACTATGCGTTTGCAGGGAGTCGACTCCGAGTGTTTCCGGTTCCTGACCTACGAGAGATGGGCATCATAACTCGCGTCGCAAGAGAACTTGATGAACTAGCGAGACTTCGATCAGCATCCGAGCCAAGGTCAGTGATCGAGGCTCACGATTGGGATGGGAGCGCGACCCTTGCGTCGAAGATGATCATATCCGAGCGCCAAAGCGCATCCGCAATGAGGCGCATGGTCGCGCTTCAGGAGGAGCTCGATTGGGAGACGTACAAGCTCTTTGGACTATCCGAGGAGGGTGCCAACGAAGTCGTGCTCGCTGACGCATCATGCGGCGTCGATCCCGCCGCCGTCCCGGCGTTGTGGGGCAATGGCGAGCCGAATCAACTTCCTCCCAAGCTAGCGACGATCTACTTACAACGAAAAGTGGTCATCAAACAAACTCCTGACGTTGCATTGATTGAAACCCACGTCTTCAAGAGGCGGTGGTTGGGTCGTCAAGGCGTCTTCGGTCACAACTCTCGGACGTTTTCTGAGCGCGTTCGTGATGCGTATGCTCAGTGGCTCCGCGCTCGGCTCGAAGACCGCCGCTACTGGGCCGAGTTGCAGCTCGTGAGCTGCGCGCAGCTCGCCGACCGAATCCGCGAGGATGCGGAGTTCCTGCAAGTCGCCGAGCTGTATTCGAAGCGCGCCGACTTCGACCTCACCGCGCTCGTGACCGAACTGGTGCGCGACGAGGCCGCGCCCTATCTCCCGAAGCTGCGTTACCGGGAGTCCGGCCTACGCAAGCGCGCGCTGTGGGAGAAGACCTGGGAGCTGCAGCGACGTGAAGACGCCGGCGAGAAGATCGGTCCGATCGATCCGCCGCCAAGGTACGCGCAAGCCGACTTCGTTCCGGGACCGTCCTGGCGCCTGCGCGGCAAGCTCGATGTCCCGAAGGAACGCTTCGTCCTCTATCCCGGTGCCGAGTTCGCCGGCGACGCGACGCCGGTGATCACCTGGGCCGGCTTCGACCATCGCGAACAGGCGCAGGCACTCGCCGCGCGCTACGTCGCGTTTCGCGAAGGGGAGGCGCCGCCGCCGGAGCGCTTCATGCCGCTGCTCGCCGGCCTCGATCAGCTCGTGCCGTGGCTCAAGCACTGGCACAACGAGCCGGACGCCGCGAGCGGGCAGTGGTTTGGCGACTATTTCCAAGGGTTCATCGAGGAAGAGGCGCGCCGTCTCGGGAAGACGCTCGCGGAGATTCGTGACAGCGTGCCGCCGACGGCCGCGAGGCGACGGAAGAAGAAGGGCGACGCATGACGCTGCTGAAGGAACTGATCGAGATCCCCGACCACGTCTACCAGGACGACTTCGTCCTGAAGCTCACCAGCGGCATCGAGCATCCTGCGCAGACGCTCTCGCAATACGAAGTGACGCCGCAGCTCGCGAAGTGCTTCGACGAGGCGCTGTCGCTGGTCCAGTCGGCGCTCGAATCGCGCAGCAGCAAGGCCGCCTACCTGCACGGCAGCTTCGGCGCCGGCAAGAGCCACTTCATGGCCGTGCTGCATCTCCTGCTGCAGCACGAGCCGGCGGCGCGCTCGCTGCCGGGACTCTCGCAGGTCGTCGCGAAGCACGACCACTGGCTGAAGGGGCGCAAGTTCCTGCGCGTGCCCTATCACCTCTTGGGCGCGACCAGCCTCGAAGCGGCGATCCTCGGCCACTACGTGTCGTTCGTCCGCAAGCTCCACCCCAACGCCCCGATCCCGGCCGTCTATCTGGCCGAGCCGATCTTCGAGAACGCGAAGCATCTGCGCGCGCAGCTCGGGGACGCCAAGTTTTTCGCCGAGCTGAACGGCGGCGCGAACCACGCACCGACCTCGGAATGGGGTGGACTCGTCGCGGCGTGGGATCCGGCGAATTTCGAAGCGGCGCTGCGCAGCGCGCCGCTCGCTCCCGACGAGGAGAAGGCGGCAAGCTCCCCGCGGACGCGCCTCGTGAGCGACCTGGTCGAGCGCCTGCTGCCGGCGTTCCAGGACGTCGCTGCGGTGCAGGGCGAGCGTTATGTGGCGATCGACCAGGGGCTCGCGATCGTGAGCCAGCACGCGCAGGCCCTGGGCTACGACGCGGTCGTCTTCTTCCTCGACGAACTGATCCTCTGGCTCGCGATGAACGTCAGCGATACCAAGTTCATCCAGCGGGAAGTCCAGAAGTTCGCCAAACTGGTCGAGTCGCAGCAGGCCGGGCGACCGATCCCGATCGTGAGCTTCGTCGCGCGCCAGCGCGATCTGCGCGAGCTGATCGGCGACCACGTCCCGGGCGCGGAGAAGCTCGGCTTCCACGACACGCTCAAGTGGAACGACGGCCGCTTCCAGGTGATCAAGCTCGAGGACCGCAACCTCCCGGCGATCGCTGAGAAGCGCGTCTTGAAGCCGAAAAGCGAGGCGGCGCGGCAGTTGATCGACCAGGCTTTCGAGCGCACGACGAAAGTGCGCCAAGACGTGCTCGACACGCTGCTCGCCAAGAACGCCGATCCGAAGATGTTCCGGCAGGTCTATCCGTTCAGTCCGGCGCTGGTCGACGTTCTGGTCGCCGTCTCTTCGCTGCTGCAGCGCGAGCGGACGGCACTGAAGATCATGGTTCAGCTCCTGTTCGAGCGGCGCGAGTGGTTCGAGCTTGGGCAGTTGATCCCGGTCGGCGACCTCTACGATTCGCTGCTCGAAGGCAACGATCCGATCACCGCCGACGCGCGCCAGTTCTTCGACGAGAGCCGCAAGCTCTATCGAACGAAGCTCCAACCGCTGCTCGATCGGATCCATGGAGTGACGGCGGAAATGGCGAAGGCAGCGCCGCCGAGCGACATGAAGGCGAAGCAGTTCCGCGCCGACGACGGATTGCTGAAGACGCTCCTGCTCGCGGCACTCGTGCCCGAGTGTCCGGTGTTGAAGGATCTGACGCCAGCGCGCCTCGCGGCGCTGAACCACGGGACGATCACGTCGCCGATCGCGGGTCAGGAGACGCAGCTCGTTCTCAAGCGCGTCCGCGACTGGGCGGCGCAGGTCGGCGAGATCCGAATCACCGGAGGGCCGAACGATCCCAATCCGGTGATCACTTTGCAGGTCTCGGGCGTCGACACGGCGACGATCCTCGACAAGGTCGCGAGCGAGGACAACAAGGGCAATCGAATGCGCAAGCTGCGCGCGCTGCTCTTCGAGTCGATGGGTGTCCAGGATCGCAGCGACCTCTTCTCGACGCAGTTCAGCCACGGTTTCGTTTGGCGCGGGTCGGAGCGCGCCGTCGACATCGTCTTCCAGAACATCCGCGAGCTGCCGGATGAGTCGTTCCGGAACGGCAAGCCGGACTGGAAGCTCGTGATCGACTTCCCGTTCGACGACGACGGCTTCTCGTGGGCGGACGACGTCACGACCGTGAAGGCATTCCGGGCGAAGAACGCATCGCAACGCACGGTCTGCTGGATCCCGACCTTCTTCACGCGCGAAGTCACGAAGGATCTCGGGCAGCTCGTGAAGCTCGACCACCTGCTCACGAGCAACGACCGCTTTCGAAACGCGACGAGCCACCTCGCGCCGACCGACCGACCGACCGCACGCGCGATTCTCGACAGCCAGCGCAGCGCGCTGACGGAGCGGATGCGCGGCGCGCTCCTCGCCGCGTACGGCGTCGCGCCTGGCGGCCCGGCGATCATCGAACAGGGGCACGAGCCAGGCGAAATGATCCGCTCGCTGGCGGAGGGGTTCTCGCCGAAGCCGCCGGTCGGCGCCACGCTTGCGGATGCACTCTCGGGCCTGCTCGAGCAGATGCTCGCGAACCAATTCCCTGCGCATCCGGCGTTCGAGCAGCCGATCAAGGCGGCGACGTGGAGGCGGGTGAAGGAGATCCTCGATCACTGCCTCGATGAACCGAGTGGCCGCGTCGAGGTGCCGAAAGAGTCGCGCGCCGAAATGCGGGACGTCGCGCAGCGGCTGAAGCTAGGCACGATGCACGAGGCGCATTTCGTCCACGATCGCCACTGGAGAGATCTCTTCGATCGCGAAGCGGGAAGGGCTGGCGGCGACGTCACCGTGCGCAGGCTCCGCGAGTTCATCGACAAGCCGACGCCGATGGGGCTCGAAACGAAGGCGCAGAACCTCATCATTCTCGACTACGCGGTCGCGGCGAATCGCGTGTTCCTGCACCACGGCGGTGTCGTGCCGCCGACGCTCGACAAGATCGACGACGAGTGGGTGCTGAAGGAGCAGGCGCTCCCCGACGAAGGCGAGTGGGCTAAGGCGATCGACCTCGGGGCGCGACTGTTCGGCATTCCGAAGCCCGCGTTGCGCAACGCTTCCAATGTCGTGCGCTTCGCCGCCGAAGCGATGCGCAACGCCCAGGAGTATCGCGACGCGAGTCGAACGTTGGTCGAGCGGCTGCCACGGCTGCTGCGCGACTTCGACGTCGAGGAGCCGAAGTCCACGCGGCTCCAGTCCGCGCGCGCGGCGGCGACGTTGCTCGATCAGCTCGCCGCTGCGCCGTCGGACAAGGTCGCACGGGTGCTCGCGAGTGCGATGCTTCCGACCAGCCCGGAGGCGGTCGGCCGTGCGATCAAGGGTGCGCCCGCGATGGTCGCGGCGATCCAGTCGACGAAGTGGACGCTGCTCGATGCGTTGAAGAAGCTGACCGACGATCGCGCGACGGCGGCTGCGGGGCTGCGCAAGAGCGTCGCGGAAGTGCTGACGGCAGACGAGTTCGCGCGCGCGCTGGCGCCGGAATTGGCGAGGTGCGAGCAGGAGGCGACGCTGCTGCTCGCGGATGTTCGACCTGCTGGGGTTCTGCCACCGCCGCCACCGCCGCCGCCAGTCATTACGCTCGGTCGGCCAACCGAACCGGTGACTCCGCTCCCGAATCGACAACGGCGATCTGATCTTGATGTCGCGGCCGCACGCCGGGTCTTCGAGGAGATTGAGCGGGCGCTCCGAAGTGATGCGAAGAAGCGCGCCACGATCGAATGGGAGATTGGCGACGGCTCGGAGAGGAAATCGCCGTGAACGGCCCGGCGCTGACCGCTTCCACCCTGCGACTCGCGATCGAAGACGTGCTGCAGCGCGCGGAGCGCGACAGCGTGCGCACGCCCTTCATCGGCATCGAATCGCAACAGTCGTGGAAGGGCGCTCCGGAAATCCGAATCGATCGAGGAGTGGCGCTCATCCGCGATTGCCCGTCGCCTCTCGCGTTTCGAGAAGCGCTCACGGAGATTCCGCAAGAGAATCAGTTCGTCGTGCTCGTCACGCGTTCGTCCGAGAGCGACCTCGGGCAGGACGTCCTGGCCCGCATCGCGCGATCGCGGCTGCACAGCCTCGACCGCTCCATTCTGTTGCAGGATCGCTTCGGTGCGACTTCGATTGATCCCGAGGTTTTCAAGGCTGGCGCAGGCGCGGGCGCGACGGGTCCTTCGCTCGCGGACGCGCTGCTCGAAGTCCCATCTTCGGTGGAATGGAAGGCGCCCGGCGGCGTGCTCGATGTCGGTAGTGCGTGGACGTTGTTCACCCAACAACAGCTCCGAGTCGACGGCGATCCGACGACCGTCGATGGCTGGATCGCGTGGACGGCGGACGATGCGGCTGCAGCGCGGTTTGCCTCACTCGATGGCGCGCTTCGCGACGCGCTGCGCGCGTGGTTGGCCGATCGAATCGGGCCGATCGTGCGACCGCTCTTCGCGTTGATCGAGGACGGTCGTGCCGACGACGTCGTGCCGATGGGCCTCGCGCTGCGCGTCGTGCCCGCGCCGGACGAGCCGGCCGCGACCGAGAGTCCGGCGTTGCGCGATGCTGCGATCCGACTCGAGTCTCGTCTGGGCGGGCCGGTGCAGTCGTCGTGGCGGCTGCTCTGGGCCGAGGCGGCCGAGAAGCTCGTGCGGCGCCGACGCCTCGACGCGCGTGACGAAGAGGTCGACGTCCACTTCCGGCGCGCGGCCGAACTGTTGGAGGAACTCGGCGCACGCGACCATGCGGGCGCGAGCGCGATCCTGCCCATCGGTTTCGATGCGCGACTGCAGGCCGTCGTCGCGCAGTTGCGCGGCGCCGTCGATCGCGACGCGAAGGCGACGCGCGCCGGGCTCGACGCGGCGTTCGAGACGCTTCGCGCCCATGAACGCAGTCGCGATCCCGAAGCGAACCTCGATGCGATCGAGATGGCGACGCGCCTCGGACGGTGGCTGCTCGAACAGCGCGAGAAGCTGCCGGCGGCCCCAGGGTCGTTCAGCGCCGCGGCGACGCGTCAACTCGCGGAGGGCTCGTTCGTCGACGTTGCGCGTGCCGCGATCGTCCATGGCCATTCGGTTCCGGTTGTCGCCGAACTCTTCCGTCGCTTGATCGAGCGGACGACGGAGCTGCGGGAGCAGCAGAACGCGGAGTTCGGGCGGCTGCTCTCTGGCTGGCTCGATACCGGTTCGAACGACGGGGTGGTGCCGCTCGAAGAGGTCGTCACTTCGGTCGTCGCTCCGCTGGTCGATTCCGCCGGCGTCCTGCTGCTCGTGCTGGACGGAATGAGCGTCGCGAACTTCATCGAGCTCGCGCCCGATCTCGAAGAGCGCGGGCTCGTCGAAGTGCTGCCGACGGACGCTCGTCGCTTGCCCGGCATCGCCGTCCTGCCGACCGAAACGAAGTTCTCACGGACCAGTCTCTTCTGCGGAAAACTCGTCGTTGGAGACGCGGCCGCGGAGAAGGATGGACTCGCGGCCCATCCGGCGCTGCGCGCGAAGGGCGTGGAGGCGCGCGTCTTCCACAAGGACGAGCTCGTCGGAGCTGACGGCGTCGGATTGAGCGAGGAGGTCCGCCGACGACTTGCGCAGCCGTCCAAGAATGTTGTTGGCATCGTGCTGAATGCCATCGACGATTGGCTCGCGAAGGGCGACCAGCATCGCATCCACTGGGATACGACGACGATCAAACCGCTCGACCAGATCCTCGACGCCGCGCGCGAGGGTGGTCGCTACATCGTCATCACAAGCGACCACGGGCACGTCGTTGAGCGCGACTCGACCGCGCGGCCGACGGCCGATGGCGAGGCGCGATACCGACCGGCCACGAAGGCGGCCGCTTCGGACGAAGTCGCGCTGCGCGGTCGGCGCGTGCTCGCGGGCGAGCGCGCCGGCATCGTCGCGCCGTGGAGCGAGCGGGTCCGCTACGGACAGAAGCGCTGCGGCTACCACGGCGGCGCTTCGCCTCAGGAGGTCGTCGTTCCCGTGACGACTTGGGCGACGGACCTCCAGGGCGCCGAGAAGGTCGGCATGAAGGAGACGACATTCGCCGCTCCGTTGTGGTGGTCGCGATGGAATGCCGACTCGCTTGCGCCGGAACTGCCGATCGAAGCGCGCGCCCCGGCGAAACGCGCGAAGCCGCCGGCGACCACTCGGCGCGCCGCAGACGCCGAGAAGGCGCCGCTGCTTTTCGAGGCGCCGAAGAAAGTGGTCGAGGAGTCGTCGGTCGCAGAGCGCGTGGCTCGCGAGGCGGCCGTCGGCGATTGGATCGAACGGCTGTTCTCCACGCCGCTCTACGCGGAGCAGCGCAAGAAGGCGGCAAGGCTCGCGGTGCAAGACGCAGTCGTCGTCCGAATCCTGCGCGAACTCGACCGACGCGGAGGAAAGCTGTCGCGAATCGCCTTGGCCCGCGCTGCAGAACTTCCGGCAGCGCGCCTTCAGGGCTATCTCGCTGCGCTGCAACGGCTGCTCAGCATCGACGGCTACGCAGCCATCACGGAGGACGCGGCGACGGAGACGATCGAGCTCCATCGCAGCATCCTGTTCGACCAGTTCGAACTGAAGGAGTAGGTGGCGGACAATGGCGGCGATCAGTCCGAAGCGGCGGCAGGAGATCCTCGACGCGCTGCGGCGCGGCACCGTGCCGGCGCGTGGGCTCGACGTGCTCGCGGTCGGGCTCGATCGGTTTGAGGCGACGCTCGACGAGGAGCTGAAGCGCGTCGCGGCGGGAGGCGCCGGCTTCAAGGCGGTGCGCGGTGAGTACGGAAGTGGCAAGACGTTCTTCTCGCGCTGGCTCGAAGAGCGGGCGCGCAAGCTTGGCTTCGCGACCTCCGAGGTGCAGATCTCCGAGACGGAGACACCGCTCCATCGGCTCGAGACGGTCTATCGGCGGCTCGTCGAGCGACTCGCGACGGACGAACTCCCATCCGGCGCGTTTCGCAGCCTGATCGACGGATGGTTCTTCGCACTCGAACAGGACGTGCTCGCGGACGGGTCGATCGGCGAGGCGCAGAGCGAGCAGCTCATGGCGAAGACGCAGGAGCTGTTGGAGAAGCGGCTCGGCAGCGTCGCACGCACGGCACCGTCGTTCGCCACGGCTCTGCGCGCCTACCGCGAGGCCAGCACCCAAGGCAATCGGTCGATTGCCGACGGTGTCCTCGCCTGGCTCGCTGCTGACCCGAACGTGGGCGCCGAAGTGAAACGGTTCGCGAAGTTAAAGGGCGACGTCGACCACTTCGGCGCGCTCTGTTTCCTCGAAGGATTGCTCGTCATCTTGCGCGATTCCGGACGGGCTGGACTCGTGCTCGTGCTCGACGAAGTGGAGACGCTGCAACGCGTTCGAAGTGATGCGCGCGACAAGGCGCTGAACGCCCTGCGCCAGTTGCTCGATGAGATCGATGCCGGCCGATTCCCCGGCCTCTATCTCGTCCTGACCGGGACCGGGGCCTTCTACGACGGACCGCAGGGAGCCCAGCGCCTCGCGCCGCTCGCGCAGCGACTTCATGTCGACTTCAGCACGGAGGCTCGATTCGACAATCCGCGCGCCGTGCAGATCCGGCTGCCGGGGTTCGATGCGCCTCGATTGGAAATGGTCGGGCGGCGTGTGCGCGACCTCTTCGCGGACCATTCGGCGGATGGTGGTCGGATTCGCGAGCGAGCGGACGACGCCTACATCGCGACGCTCGCGGCGTCCGTGACTGGCGAGCTTGGCGGCAAGATCGGCGTCGTTCCGCGTGTCTTCTTGAAGAAGCTGGTCGGCGATGTTCTCGATCGAATCGACCAGTTCGCCGACTTCGATCCACGGAAACACTACTCGCTGACCGTGACCGAGCAGGAGCTGACCGATCAGGAGCGGCGCGCTCGCAGTGCGCAGAGCCCGGATGACATCGAGCTGCCGCCGTGAGTTCGTTCGATCGGCTCGATCCGGCGTTGCAGCATCACATCGTCAATTCGCTCGGTTGGCGGAACCTGCGGTCGTTGCAGGAGGAGGTGATCGGGCCGCTCCTGGACGGTGAGGATGCATTGCTTCTCGCTCCGACCGCTAGCGGCAAGACGGAGGCGGCGTTCTTCCCGATTCTGTCGCGGATGCTGGCGGAAGACTGGCGTGGCCTGTCTTTGTTGTACGTCTGCCCGATCAAGGCGCTGCTGAACAACCTCGAGCCGCGCCTCGCAATGCTCGCGAGCCTCGTCGGGCGTCGCGTGGCGCTGTGGCACGGCGACATTGGAGCGGGAGCCAAGTTCGCGGTCGCTCGCGAACCGCCGGACGTCCTGCTCACAACGCCGGAGTCGCTCGAAGCGATTCTCGTGTCGAAGCGATTCGATCGCGCGGCGATCTTCGCGGGCGTGCGCGCCGTAGTCGTTGACGAGCTGCACGCGTTCGCAGGTGATAGTCGCGGGTGGCATCTGCTCGCTGTTCTTTCGCGGATTGAACGTCTGTCTGGGCGAGCGTTGCAGCGCGTTGGGCTCTCGGCGACGATCGGCAATGCGAACGAACTTGCGGCTTGGCTTACCGCTGGCAAGGCAGGGACACCGAGGGTCGTTGCGCCGGCCAACGAAGCGCCGACCATCCCCGAAGTGGGCCTCGATCACGTCGGCAGCCTGCAGAACGCGGCGCTGGTGATCTCGCGCCTTCATCACGGCGAGAAGCGATTGGTCTTCGTCGACAGCCGCTCACGAACAGAGGCCCTGGCCGCGGAGTTGAGGGCGCTCGGGGTGAAGACGTTCGTTTCGCACAGCTCCCTCGCCGTGGATGAGCGCCGTCGTGCCGAAGAGGCATTCGCGGAAGAGCACGACTGTGTCATCGTCGCGACCAGCACGCTCGAGCTCGGCATCGATGTCGGCGACCTCGACCGCGTGATCCAGCTCGATGCGCCCAGCACCGTCGCGAGTTTCCTTCAGCGCACGGGGCGGACAGGCCGGCGTCCTGGGACGCGCCGCAATTGCCTCTTCCTGACGACGTCCGACGAGGCGTTCTTGCGAGCGCTCGGCGTGCTCCGTCTCTGGGGCGAAGGCTACGTCGAACCCGTTGTCCCGCTGGCGCGACCGCTGCATGTCCTTGCGCAGCAGCTCATGGCGCTGGTCCTGCAAGAAGGCGGCCTGCCCCTCGATGGATGGCGCGCATGGCTCGCGGGGGTGAGCGGGCTGCGAGACCTCGATCCGACCGACGTGAAGGCCGTCATCGACCACATGCTCGCGACGCAGATCCTCTTCGAGTCCGAAGGCCTTCTCGGCTTCGGTCCCGAAGGAGAGAGAAGCTTCGGCTACCGCAACTTCCTTGACGTGATGTCAGTTTTCACGACCCCGCCCCTGTTTCAGGTGCTCCACGGACGAACCGAGCTCGGCCAGGTGCACGCTTCGACGTTCTTGCTGGCCACCAAGGGCGAGCGGGCGCTCGTCCTCGCGGGTCGCTCTTGGAAAGTGACCCACGTCAATTGGGGGCGGCGCGTCGCACAGGTCGAGCCGACCGAGGTCCGCGGCCGCTCGCGCTGGGTGGGCCAGGCTCAACCCCTTTCATTTGCGCTCTGCCAGGCGATCCATCGCGTGCTGGCGGGCGCGACGCTGACCGGAACGCTCTCCAAGCGGGCGCAGGAGCAACTCGACCGAGCCCGCGCGGACCATTCCTGGATCGATCCGAAGCGCAGCGTCCTGCGCGCCGGTGAAGACGACGTGATTCGTTGGTGGACCTTCGGTGGCGGCTTCGCCAATGCCGCGCTGGCGGCCGTCATCGGGGAAGGTTTCGACGAGCCCCCTCGTGCCGAGAACTTCTTCATCGAACTCCGCGAGTCCCATGTCGCGTTCGAGCAGATCGTCCAGCGCTTGAGAGACTTACCGAAGCTCGACGATTCCGCGTTCGAAGTCCCGATCGACGACGATGCCGTCCGCGACCTCAAGTTCTCGCAGTGCCTGCCAATGGAACTCGCGCGAGAGATGCTCGCGAGCTGGTACACGGATCACGGCGCGATTCGAAGCCTGCTTGCCGCCGGGAACCTGCTGCCGGCGTGATCCGGTTACGGCGGAGCGGACCCGCCCGAACCGGAAACCATCGCCGAGGAGATCGCCGACGACCCGCGCAGTGCGCTCGAGCAGATCGAGGTGGTGCTCGGGGACCAGCGGCAGCGACCACGGTAACGTCGTCGCCGCGACCTGACGCCGCGTTCGAGGAGACGGGCCGTGGCGTTCATCGACCGCCTGACGCGCAGATTCACACGTTTCAGCCTCTACTTCTTCTGGACGTGCATCCTGCTCGCGCTCGCGTTCTGCACGTTCGTCGGTATCAGCGTCTGTGCAGGTCACTGAACGGACGCATCGTCGTGCTCCTGTCGAGTGCGTACGCCGATCTCGGTCGAGTGCTACGACGTCGGATTCATCTGCCACGCGGCCAGGGCGACCGAAATGATGCAGTCGTCGTGTATCCCTTGCGGAGCGCCGGCTCTACAGAATCTCAATCGGTGCTCTTGCGAAAAGTTACCAGGGCATCGACGGATGGTCGCATGCGCGCGGCCCACTCAGTTCTGGTCGGTCGCGGGTTCGAAACGCACGTCGACAAGACGTCGATCAGTAAGTCGACGGCTCGCCGAGTTGGCTCAAGCGAGTAGTATACGCTCTCTTTCCCCGTACTCGTTCCGGTGGGATGGGGGACCGGGGGATTCTGAGCCTCCGCGTAATGGACGGCGGCATCCCGCAAATCAAAGAGCCACTCAAGCTCGGTAGCCCAGCGTCCTCCGCCCGCAGATCCGTTGATTACGAAGGCTCCCTTGATGGACTCAAGTATGTGCGACCATCGTTTCTCCGCTTTCACGGGTGATGTCGTGTCGCGGATCGAGCCGTAGAGCGCATCGAGGGAGTGGGAACACGCTGTAATTCCAATCATCGACGCGAGGGTTTCTGCGTGGAGATGCTCGCCGAACCCATCGCCGTTGATCGTCAAGAGTACTGCTGCGGAGCGAGAGCGGCGTGCGTTGCGCTCTTGTTCGATTGCGATTCTGGCCCACCACACCCAAAGGTGTGTTCGGATTGAAACGCCCATGTGCATCGTTTCTCCGAAGGCTGGCCAAATCGCGAGACCACCGAGTTCCTGAGGACCACGAATACTAAGCGCCGTGTCCCTCCTGATTGCCGGCGAATCACTCACCACCCCGGGGATCTTCCTGGCTCGTCTGACCGGACGATGATTGGAACGCCGATCTCGGTCGAGAGCCACGGCGTCGGCCGCACCTGCCACGCCGCGAGCGCGAGTGCGACCACGCAGTCATCGTGCATGCCCGACGGCGCGCTGGTCCGGACGGAGCCGTTGTCGGTCACCGAGTACTCGAAGGCATCGAGCTCCTCGATGCCTTCGGGCCAGAGGTCCGCGCGCGGCAGGACGATCTCCCGCTTCTCGAGGAGGAGCGAGAGGTTGTTCACGAGCGCGGCCTTGGACTTCACGGTGAACGGGTAGGGGTGCACGTTGCAGCCTGCTTCTCGCAGGCTCTCGAAGACGGGCTCGCCCGCGCCGGTCGAGTCGACCAGGATCTCGGCGTGGCGGTAGCGATCCGCGCCGGCGAGGATTCGGCCGACCTGGAGCGACCAGTCGAGGCGGGAGAAGCGGTCGACGAAGACGACCTCGCGCTGCTTATTCATGACGACCAGGACCGTGTAGTCGCCGACGCGCGCGAGGTCGAGTCCCGCGACGTACGGCACTTCCTCCGGCTCCTTCCACGTCCCGGTCGCGCACTCGCGGACGTTCCGGAAGACCGACCCGGCGCCCTCGATGAACTCGGCCCCGTACTCCTGACGGAAGACGGCCTCCGGCAGTCGGCCGCGCTCCTGATCGATGGCGGCGGCGTCGAGGTGGGGGTTGGTCCACGACGGCCGGTTCCAGCTCTCGTAGGCGGCGTCGAGACCCTGGCCCTTGCGGAACGCCTCGTGGAACCACCCCTTCCCGCGCGGCGTCGAGATCAAGAGCGCCCATCCCTTGCGGTCCAGCAGGCGCTGCGAGAGGTGGCTCTGCCAGATCGACGGCTTCATGCGCGCCGCCTCGTCGACGATCACGAAGTCGAGCCCCTCGCCGAGAAGCGAGACCGGATTGTCCGCCGACTTCCCGCGGACCTCGCACAGGCCGCCGGAGAGGTTGCGCAGGACCAAGAGCTTGTCGTGCTCGCGGAGCGTGACGACGCGGTGGCGCAGGCGTTCGCCCGCCACGATCGCGATCTCGCGGAAGACCTTGTCGGCCAGGTCGTAGGTCGGCGCGACGACCCAGCCGACGCCGCGGTCACGCGGCTCGAGCGTGGCGGCCAGCGCCTCCATCGCCGCGCAGCGTGTCTTGCCCCAGCGCACGCCGCACGCGAGCACGCGCCGCGGCGCCCGCGAGGCGTGCACGGCGCGCTGGCCGGGGTGCGGCGCGTAGCGCAGGTCCGCGAACAGCGCGGCCTTGTTGATCCGGGGCTCAGCCATCGACGGCGCCGTCGTCGTCTTCGTCGGCGTCGTCGGCGGGCACGGACGGCGGCGTGATGCCGGGCATCGCAACCGGTTCGGCGTCGCTCGCGGTCTCGCCCGATGCGACAGCCACGCCGTCGTCAGGCTCGCCGCAAACTTCCGCGGACGCCGCGTCGTGCTCGGCCGTCGTGAGCCACCGCTCGTGCTCGCGGCGGATCAGGTCGCCGACGTCGATCGCGGAGCGGTCGCCAGGTTCCCCACGAATCACGCGCTCCTGGCGGATCGCGAGATCGAGCGCACGCACCGCGTCCATCGCGGTGTCGAGCGCGAGGCTGCGCAACGCTTCGAGCGCCTTGCCCTGCACGGCCTTGAGGCTGCGCAAGTGTCGGTCGTTCATCGTGGAGATCGACTCTTCGGCCTTCTTCTCCGCCGACGCGCCAATGCGCCGCTCCGCCTGCACGAGCCGCTCGACCCAGCCTTCCTTGCCGGCCAAAGCCACGACCGCCTGCTTCGAAACACCGAAGTGGTCGGCGACGGTCTGGTAGCTGCGGCTCACGCCGAGCCCCAGGTAGTACGCGAACGCATCCGGCGGGAGGCGGCGGTTCACGGCTCGCTCGCGGCCTCCTCGCCGGAAGGTGCCGTCGCGGCGGGGTCCGGGTTTCCGCTGCCGTCCAGCGCGACGCCGCGCTCGGCGGCGACCTCCGTGAACGCCTGGCCCGTCGCCTCGTGCCGCGGCTCCACGTGGAAGAGGTCGCGGAAGCGCGTGAGGATCACATCGCAGTAGGGCGGGTCGATCTCCATCAGGTACGCGCGCCGTTGCGCCTGCTCGCACGCGACGAGCGTGCTGCCACTGCCGCCGAAAAGGTCGAGGACGTTTTCGTCGCGACGCGACGAGTAGAGGATCGCGCGCGACGCGAGTTCGACGGGCTTCTCCGTTAAATGGACTGCGTTCTGCGATGCGACCTTCTTCACTTCCCAGACGTCGGTGGCGTTGTTGGGACCGAAGAACTCGTGTGCAGCGCCCTCCTTCCACGAGTACATGCACCACTCGTGGTCGCCCATGAAGTCCTTGCGCGTCAGGACCGCGTGGCCTTTCACCCAGATGATCGCCTGGCTGAAGTAGAGGCCCGCGTTCTTCATCGCCAAGGGGTAGTTCGAGATGTTCGAGTAACCGCCCCAGATGTACGCGGCGCGGCCGGGGAGGAGGACGCGCGAGGCGTTCCCGAACCACTTCGCGAGCATCTCCGCGAACGCGGCGTCGTTCACGAAGTCGTTCGCGAGCGGCCGGTCCTTCGCGCGCATGCGCTTCGTCGTCGGCTGCGACTTCTCCGGATGCCGCGACACGTCGAGCTTCTGGTGGTGCGTCTGCGTGAACGACGACAGGCCCGCCGCGATCGCGTTGTTCGAACGCGGCTCGACTTTGACGTTGTACGGCGGGTCCATGTTGACGAGGTGGATCGGCGCGCCGGCGAGAAGGCGGTCGAGGTCCTCGCGCGACGCCGAGTCGCCGCAGAACAGCCGGTGGCCGCGATCGCCGAGGACCCAGAGGTCGCCGCGCCGCGTGACCGGATCGGCCGGCGGCTCAGGGATCTGGTCGAGGTCGCCGTCTGCGCCTTCGGCCATCTGGAGCTGGTCGAGCAGCGCGTCGAGGTCGTCGCTCGAGAAGCCCACGCCTTCGAGCTGTCCGGCCGCGTCGAGTCCCTTCAGGATCTCGGCGAGCACGGGCTCGTTCCACTCGCCCAGGGATGCCGAGCGATTCAGAGCTACGCCGAGCGCCGTCGCGGTCGCGTCGTCGATATCGAGCTCGACGATGTCGCACTCGGTCCATCCGAGCTTCTTCATCGCGACGACGCGGCCGTTGCCGCCGATGATCCGGCCCGACCTCTGCTGGATCACGAGCGGCTCGACCTGGCCGAAGCGCTTGAGGCTCGCCTCGATCGCGGCCAGGTTCACGTCGCCGTGCGACCGCGCGTTGCCGGGATCGAGGTGGATCGAATCGATCGGGACTCGCCGAACGTCCATCGCCAACGCCTCCGAGGGCGGGCCACCGGCCCGCGCGACGACCGTCTCGGAGTTGGCTTGGAGTGATTCGCCCGAGGACGACCCGGGCGCTTGGAATTCAGCTTGGATTGGGTTCGGTCGTCGGCGACCAATCTAGCAACTGTTGGCGCGCGTCGTGTACGCCGCCGCCCGCTCGGCGCCAACGCCGCGTCAAGTCCGGCTCTACGGGCCGGTCGTCTTGATCCGTGCCACGAGCGCCGCCGCGTCGACCGTGCTCATCGACGCGATGAGCCGCGCGAGTTCGCTTCGCGCGTCGTCGCCCGGCGGCCGCAGGACCGGCCCGATCCGTCGCAGCCGCTCGGGCAGCTCGTGCGCTCCGAGCCGATGCAAGTAGAGGTCGGTCGTGTTCAGGTGCTCGTGCCCGAGCTGGACCTTGATGGCGTAGACGTCGAGCCCGCGGGAGCGGAGCAGCGCGCAGTGGGCGTGGCGAAACCCATGCGGGTGCGTTCGCTTGAGGATTCCGGCGCGCCGCGCGAGGCGGCGCAGCGTCCGTCCGACGTGCTCGCGCGAGAGCGGTCGGCCAGGTTGCGTCGGTGCCACTCCGCGCGACGCGCGCGTGATCGTGCAGAAGACCGTGCGGCGGTCGTCGATCCCGAGCTCGCGGCGCCGTTCGAGCCATCGCGCTAGGGGTTCGACCGCATCCTCGAGCACGCCGACGGTTCGGCGTCTGTCGCCCTTGCCGTTCTGGATGACGACGCTTCGTGCGTCGAGGTCGACGTCCCGTGGAAGGAGCGAGAGTGCCTCGGTGATCCTCACGCCGGTCGCGTAGAGCGTCGCGATCAGGGCCCGGTCCCGGAGCCCGCTCGCCGACCGGCCGGAGCAGGCGTCGATCAGCACCGCGATGTCCGCCGGCGAGAGGATGTCGATCGGGCGTCGTCTCGCACGCCGCGAGTGGCCTGGGCGCCGATTCCGCGCGATCATGTCCTGGTCTCCGTTCCCCGGGGCGGTGGCCGGGACGTGGTCACGTTCCGGCCAAGTTCCGGTCCAGGTCTGAGGTGCTCCGGACATGGAGGAACTGAGGACGATTCAGCGGCCTTTCCGGCCAAGTTCAAGGCGAAGTCGCTAGACCTGAGCCGCTAGAAATCCGAGCGGTCAAGAGCACGGAAGCCGTGCCTGCGGGCGAAAGGACATCAGAAAGATGGAAGTGTCTATCTGCTGAAAGACCGTTCGAGAGCGCGCTAGGTGGGCCAAAAATGCCCGTCGGATTTGGCGCGCGGCCCCTGATCCGTGACGTGCCGAAGCATGGATGTTGTCCTGAGGAACGCCCGAAAGGTTGGCGGTTAGAGGAGGGAGCGATATACCCTCTTGGGCGTCGGCGTATCTCAAGAGGTCGCCACGCAGAACATGGCCGCCAGATTCCCGTTCCGCGAAGACAAGGCCGTCGCCGGACTGTCCTTGATCTTGAAGCTCTCGGGCAGCGCTCGATCGAAGGGCGAGCTCGTGAAGCTCCTCTACTTGGCGGATCGCGCGACCCTTCTCAAGCGCGGCTCACCGATCACGGGGGATCTGTTCTGCGCCCTGCCGCATGGAATGATCCTGAGCAAGACACTCAACTTGATCGATGGCGTGCTCGAAGATCAGCCCTCCGATCTCTTCGAAGCCTCCTTCGAGGCCGCCGACCATCAGAGCATCAAGCTCAAGGGAGAGGCTAGCTTCGGCGCGCTCTCCAAGCTGGAGATCGCTGCCATCGAAGCGGTGTTCGCTGAGCACGGCGGCAAGTCGTTCGGTGAACTCAAGAAGCTCACGCACGATCTCCCTGAATACGAAGATCCCGAGGGAAGCAGAATCGAGGTCGCTCCGGAGACGATTCTGCGTCTTGAGGGAAGGTCCGCAGACGAGATCGCGCAGATGGCCGGAAGAGCGCAAGAACTCTCCGACACCGCGGCCACGTTCAAGAAGCTGGCGATGGGCACTGGGACGGCGGAGCGCTGCGCTCCACGTCCCTAGCTGGCGTTTCTCTGGCGTTCGAGAAGTGCTGACAGATCGACCGCGATCAGATCAGACACCAACGCCCCGTCTACCATCGCCTCAAGCACGTCCTCGCTCACCGGCCTTCGATATTCGGCCATCCCGCAACTAATCCAGCGCTCGATTTCTGAGACAGGAATCAACCGGGCTGCCTCGTACACGACGCAAGAACGATGGGAGAGCTCGCTGTAGTCGCCGGCCTCAACTACACACGTTCTGTCTTCGAGGCTCGCTCCCATGCTGGTGAAGTTGGCACAGACGACCTTTCTCCCCTCTTCTTCAGATAGCACGACCCAAATGTGGAACTTCCCTGGGCCAACCTTGGGATAGAAGGCGTCGCCTCGATTCATGTTCTTCGCCGCCCGGGCCTGAGGAGCCGTCGCATCGCCTCCTCGGGATCAATATCGATGATTAGACGGAAGGGCTTGGGGCCGGGCTTCACACCGCTTGCCTTTCGCTTTCCCCGTCGCTTCTTTGCCATGTTTCCTGATGCTAGCAAGCTGAAGCTCCGAGATGCCCTTCTTGCTCGCGCGACCGCACCAGAACGCGTGCGCCCACACGTGCAATGGGAGGCGGCTCTCTTCGAGAACGCCTCCCGTGCGCACCGTGAACGTCGTCTTGCACGAGCGGCAGCGCCAGCGGTAGTCGATGTTGGACCCGCCACCTACGCAATTGAAGTGATGGCTTCGTGATTCACAGCGACCAGATCGACCAAGAGTCTCCGGTTGGGAGAAGCTGAGGACGAATCAGTGCCCCCCCTGGGGGGGGGCCAAGATCAAAGGAAGACGGCCGAATTGAACCGCTAGAACACCGCGAGGTCGCACGCACAGAATCTGTGTTTTGTGGGAGGCGAGAATGAAGCGACGGCGACGGGGAACCGACCAATCTGGTCCATCTGAATCGTCGCGCGACCCCCACGACCCGCAGCAGCACGCCGAGGAGTCGGGGAAGCAATCGAGCTCGCCACCCGTGCGGCTGATCGAGCGCAAGGCGGCGGACGCGGTCGTCGCCCACAGCGCCGCCGACTTTGTCCTCCGATTCGGTGGATTTGAAGAGACGGGCAGCAAGGCGCCAGCGCGCGCGCAACTCGATGGATTTGTGTCGATCGCGGTTCGACTGGTTTTCCGGCTGGAAGAACCACCACGCGAACTCGCGAGGCTCATGATCGAACTGGGCTACGTCTGTCGCAGCTCCGCAGATGGAACGCTCCATTGGCACGGGCATCTCGCGGTGCCGTCGCCGAACATGGCGGCGAACATCGCCGAGCCCTCCAACTCAGAATCACCCACGGTGAAGCATCCTTCCCGTAACGTCGAAGATCTCGGAGCCATCAGATTCGAAGATGTCGATGGATCACTGCTCAGCATCATGGCCTCATTCGCGCACTCGATCTCGGTTTCAAGCAACGTCGCGAACGTCGCAGCGATCGGCGTCGCCTTGCTCGCCTACAAGATCGTCGCCGCCGCTGCGCCAGGCACGATCGGCATCGCTAGGAACTTCTTCGAAGTCACCGCGAAGGTCGGACGGCTGTCCGCAGACGTCCGAGATTTCATCGTACTTGTCGAGCAGCGGATGATGTTCTGCGAGGTCGCCGCCGAGCGCGAAATCGTCGACGCGGCGAGCAAGCTCCTGTTCAAGATTCGCCAGAACGCCGGACTCACGTCGAAGGACCTCTACGTCCCGCTGCCCCGTGGCACTGCCGTTCCGACGAGATTTCCAGGTGATGACGGCATCGACAGCCTCATGCGGTCCTTCGGGATCGGGACGACGCGCGTGAATCCGCAGGTCTCGGTTGCTCAAATGGGCGACACAACTGCGATCCAGGCGAAACCTGCGAATCTACCGCCATTCACTCTCGATGTTGATCGCGACGAGCGCATACAGATGTGGCTCCCCGAAAGTGCTTCGCCGACGATCATCGCCTTCTCAAACGGTTCGCTTCGCCGCGACAAGGTCTTCGCAGGATCCCAAGTCGCGCGCCTCCTCCTCGCCGCTGGGCGAGGTTCTGCAGCGAGGAGTTTCTCAGAGAGCACTTGGAAGCGTGCGCGTCGTGCGATCAAGCACGCTTGCGGGTCAGCACTTAGCCTCGTAGGCACGCGTGCAGCGCCTCGATTCGCGCCACCCGTCACGGTCTCTTCGTCACTCGCGAGTCGCGACCACGACTGAACGGCCGTTGACGGTTCACAAATGGGTCACAGTGTGACCCAGAACGTGATCCGCAGCACGGCTACGACTTCCTCCGCGCGCGCTGATGCACGCCACTGCATGCGGAGGCCCTCATGGCAAGGACTCGACTGAGCCCGATCCTCTTGTCGGTCGGCGAAGTCGCCGAGCGGCTGAGCATCTCGGTCCGCTCGGTCCGGGCGCTGATCCAGGTCGGTGCGCTGCCGACCGTCCGCGTGACCGCGCGACGCATCGCGATCGACGAGTCCGACCTCGCGGCCTACGTGGCGGCCCGGCGCACCGAGCCGAATGCGGCGTCGAGCTGAAGAAACAAGACCGCCCTCGTCGCGGGCGTCTTGTCCAGGCGCCACCCGGCCGAGGGCGAGGAGCGATCACATGCATGATAGCAACAGCGCGGGCGGTGACCCGCTCAACGACCATGAATTGATCGCGCTTCGCGTCACCGAAGCGAGGAAGGCCCACGAGCGCGGCTGGGCACTGACTCCGCTGCGCGGCAAGAAGCCGATCCACAAGGATTGGACGAAGGCGCCGCGTCCCACGCTCGCACAAGTCGAGGCATGGGCCCGCGAGGGCAACATCGGCCTGCGTACCGGCCAAGCAAGCGGCGTCGTCGTGGTCGACGACGACACGCTCGACGGGTCCGGCGCCGCGGCGCTCAATCTGCCGGTAACGCCGACGGTCCGCACTGGCTCGGGGAAGCGCCACTACTACTTCAAGGCGCCGGCCGAGTCGATCAAGAACTCCGCCGGCAAGCTCGCAGGGCACGTCGACGTCCGCGGCGACGGCGGCCAGGTCGTCTACCCCAGGTCGATCCACCCCGAGACCGGCAAGCCCTACGAGCGGGCGCCTGGCCTGTCGCCGGACGACGTGCCGCTCGCTGAGTTCCCACGAGAGATGGTTGCACGGCTGGCATCGAAGCGCAGCAAGAAGGCGACTCCCCACAACGCGCCGCTGACCGACGAGCAGATCGAGCGCCTGCGCGCGTACGCGACCGGTGGCCTGGAGAAGGCGGCCGAGCGGATCGCTGCGACGCCGGAGGGATCGCGCAACGACAGGCTGAATCGCGAGGCATTCACTTTCGGCGGGTTCGTGGCGGCCGGACTCGTCGCACGTGAAGAAGTCGTGCGCGCGCTCGCGGAAGCCGCGGTCCGCGCCGGGCTATCGGACGACGAGGCGAGCAAGACGATCGAGGGCGGCATCGCGGCCGGCGAGGCCAACCCGATCGACCCGCACGATCTACTTCGCCGTCTCGAGTCGCGGCCGCAGTCGGCTGCAGGGGCGGGCGTCCGTCCGGTGATCTGGATCCGCGGCGGCGAGCTCCCGAGGATGGTCGATGAGGCCGAGGAAGCGCTCCTCGACGATCGCGGCGCGCAGGTCTTCCAGTTCGGGAACTGTCTCGCACGGCTGGTCCGAACGACGGATCCCACCGTCGCGCCGGGAGTCGTGCGGCCGATCGGATCGCTCGCGATTCGGCCGATCGACGTCACGTACCTCGTCGAACGGCTGACCCGCGCCGCGACCTTCCAGAAGCAGGTCGGGAACAACGTCGTCCAGGTCGACTGCCCGACGAAGGTCGCGAACACCTACCTCTCCCGCGAAGGGTGCTGGCGTGTGCTGCTGCTCACCGGCGTGATCGAGGCGCCAACGCTGAGACCCGACGGCTCGATCCTCGATCTGCCCGGCTACGACGACGCGACGGGACTCTTCTTCGATCCCGGTGCGACGGCGTTTCCGGCCGTCCCGGCCTCCCCTTCGAGGGACGACGCGAAGGCGGCGCTCGCGAAGCTCAAGTTCCTCATCAAGGACTTCCCGTTCGTCGCTCGCTCGGACCACTCCGCCGCGCTGAGCGCGATGCTCACGGTGACGGTGCGGCGGTCGCTTCGAACGGCGCCTGCCTTCCCGTTCGGCGCGCCGAAGATGAGCAGCGGCAAGTCGCTGCTCGCCGACTGCGTCGCGATGGTGGCGACCGGCCGTCCGTGCGCGGTCATGACGCAGGGGAAGGACGACGACGAGAACCGCAAGCGCATGCTCGCGCTGCTTCTCGATGGTGAATCCGTTCCCTGTATTGACAACATCGATCGCCCGTTCGGGGATGCGTCGATGTGCGCGGTCCTGACCCAAACGCGGTTCAGGGATCGGCTCCTCGGCGCGTCGAAGATGGCGGTCGCGCCGACCAACGTCACCTGGCTCCTCACCGGCAACAACCTCATCCTCGCCGGCGACATCTCTACACGAGTGGTCCCCTGCGATCTCGACCCGCGGTGCGAGCGTCCCGAGGAGCGAGAGTTCGACGTCGACCTCCACGAGTACATCCCGGCGCACCGCGGCGAGTTGGTCGTGGCCGCGCTGACGGTGCTGCGCGCGTTCCAGGTTGCAGGGTGCCCGAAGCAGAAGAGTCTCTCGCGCTTCGGGCGATTCGAGATGTGGTCGACCTGGATCCGCTCGGCGCTCGTGTGGCTCGATGAGGTCGACCCGTGTGAGGGGCGCGGGCGCATCGAGGAATCCGACCCGGTGCGCGAGATCCTGGGCAACGTCCTCGCGAGCTGGCACGAGGTGATCGGCTCGAAGTTCGTCACGACGGCCGAGGCGATCCAGGAGGCGCAGGCAGCGAAGGCCGGCGGGAGCAGCGGATTCCTCGACGCGCTGATCGCGGCCGCGCCGGGCAAGGGCGACCTGCCGGACGCGCGCAAGCTCGGACACTGGATCAAGAGGTTTCTCAATCGCATCGAGGTCGGCCGGCGCCTCGAGCGCGGCAACGAGCGACAGCACGTCGCGTCGTGGCGCGTCGTGGCGGTGGTGGACGAGCGCTCGAGGAAACCTGCCAACAACGCGACCGCGGATGCAGGATCCGAGGGAGACGGGGGTTCTGGGGGATCGGGGGGTTTGTTCACTTCGACTTCTGAAAACTTGCGCGCGCCGCAATCTCCGGAACCCCCTCCCGAAGACGCGACGCGCGCAGAATTGACGGGAGAAAACCCCCCGATCCCCCAGAACCCCTCTTCGAACGGCGACTGCCCCGGGAAGGATGCGCCCGCCGACGGCGAGGTCGAGTTGTGACCACCTCCGCCTCCGCCATCCTGAGCGACGCAACCCGACTCGGCGTCACGCTGCAACTGCGCGGCACCAAGGTCGTCGCCCATCCGCGATCGGCCCTCACGGCGGATCTTGTCGCGGCGATCGATCGACACCGCGCCGACGTGCTCTCCGCCCTGGCGCTCGCGGTCCCGCCGCCGAATTCTCCGTGCTCGAACTGCCGCGGGCCGAAATTCTTCGCGCGCCCCGAACGCCTGACCTGGGTCTGCGCGCACTGCCATCCACCGACTGACGCGAGCGCGATGGTCTGTCATGAAGTGCCGACAGAGGCGCGCGATGGTTGATCGCATCGCCGTCTCCGATGTCCACTTCACCGAAGCGCCCGAGGCCGACGTGCGGACCGGCCTCGTCGCATGGATTCGCTGCGTCATCAACGAGTCCCTCGCGCTGGACGGGCTCTGCCTTCGACGTACGTCGAAGGGTACCTACACGATCTCGTTTCCAGCACGGCGCGACGGGCGCGGCAACCAGCGATTCTTCGTCCGGCCGATCACGGATGAGGCGCGCCGCCAGCTCGAGCGCCAGGTCTTCGAGCGCCTCCACCTCGAGCGGGAGGCGGCGCCGTGACTCTCCGCGACCCGCAGCACCGCCAGACCGATGCAACGACCGCAACGGAGGACGCGCGCAATGAACGACGCTCACGCTCCGCAACTGCTTCCGATCCAAGAGGTCGCGCGCCGAATGGCGCTGTCGATCAGGTCCGTGCGCACCTTGATCGCGCTCGGGAAGCTGCCGGTCATCCGAGTCGGCGCGCGCGCCATCCGCGTTGCCGAGGCCGACTTGGCCGCGTTCATCGAGGCCCGGCGGATCGCGCCACGCTGAGCGCGCGCGAGGCCCGACACGCGGGTGGGGGACCGCGGCCGACGAAGGCCGTCGTGCATGCAGGTCCCGCTCCACGCGCGTCGGGCCTCGCCGATTGCAACGCGGGCCGAATCCAAGGACTGATCCCTACCCCTCCAATTCGCGCCGGACTTCGCCCTGATCCCGGATGCCGGGCGGCGTCGCTGGTCCCGCCGCCGGCGGGAGGGCCGGGTTGAACGGGAAGGTCGAGGCGATTCGCCACCTGCCGACGCCGACCGCGCGTCGCCGCGTCTCCACGCGGATCGGGGCGCGCTGATGCGCCTCTTTCGACGCCGCTTCAAGGACCCGGCCGGCGCGTGGCAGACGAGCAAGAAGTGGTCGGTTCGAATCAGCGTCCGCGGCCGCATCCAGGAAGTGAGCCTCGGACTCTCCGATCGGCACGCCGCGGAGCTCGAAGCCCGGCGCCTCTTCAGCGACGCGCAGGTCGACGAGACGGGGAACGGCGATCCCTTCCGCAAGCACCGCGCCCGGTCGCTCTCCTCGCACGTCGACGACTTCGAGACGACGCTGAAGGGGAGGGGCGTCGTGCAGAAGTACCTCGACGATCGGGTCGGGTGCGTGCGGGCGTTCGTCGAGGCGACCGGCGCGAAGTGCCTCGCCGACCTCGACCTGTCGCGAGCGAGCGCGTGGCTCACGACGCTCAAGGCGCCGAAGGTCGTCGACGACGCGACCCAGGAGACCGTGACGCTTTCGGCCAGGACGGTGAACCGCCACTACCAGGCGCTGCGCCAGTTCGGATTCTGGCTGGTGCGGTGCCGACGGATCGCGTTCGATCCTTTCGCGGGGCTCGTGCCGCTGAACGAGGCGGCCGACCGGCGACACGTAAGACGCGCCCTGACGCCGCATGAGGTAGCAAAGCTGATCACAACCACCCACCGCCGCCCGCTCAAGACGGCAAAGAAGGAGCGCACCCGGTCGGGCGTCACCGAGCGCGAACGGGCGCGCCTCGTCGTGCTCAGAAAAGCGAGGGCGCTCGCCTACTCGATCGCGGTAAGGGCCGGACTCAAGCGCAGTGAGGTCCGTCGTCTGCGCTGGTGCGACGTCGACTTCCCGCGGGCCCGCATCACCGTCCCGGCAGCGAGCGCGAAGGCGCGACGCGAGCAGACGGTTGAAGTGCACGCGAACCTGCTCGCCGCCCTGCATGTGGCGCGCCCGAAGGACGTCGTACCGACCGTTATTGTGATCCCGGGCGCGCAGTTCCCGACGATCCGGACGTTCTGGGCCGATTTCGTTCGAGCCGGGATCTCGCGTCAAGACGAGGAGGGGCGCGTCGTGGACTTCCACGCGCTCCGTACGACCTTCATCAGCCTCTTGGCGTCCAGCGGCGCGCACCCGCGCGTCGCGCAGGCGCTCGCGCGCCACGCCTCGATCGAGACGACGATGGGGACCTACACGGACCTGCGGCTGCTCGACCTGCGCGGAACCGTCGAAAAGTTGCCGCTTCCGTCGCTCACGCCGCGCACGAAGGCCGGAACGGCCGCGAGGCCACTGTCCCTGCCACTGTCCCTGTCAGGCGCCACTTCCTTGCAGCTCGTCGCACCTCAAGCGCAGGATCCGCGCGAGGTCGAGGACGCGCCCGATTGCCAAGCGTCGCGCAAGGACGCGCAAGGAACGGCAAAGCGGATGGAGCGGGTGATGGGGCTCGAACCCACGACATTCAGCTTGGGAAGCTGACACTCTACCAGCTGAGTTACACCCGCCCGCTCGATGCAGAGCGCGCGATTGAAGCGGTGCGCACCGATCCGATCAAGGAGTCGGCGAGGCGGGACGTCAGGTCGACGGCCCGCCCGACGTCGCGACCTTGTTCTTCAGCGCGGCCTCTCCATCGAGGAGGCCGGCGACTCGCGTGAGCCGCCGCTCGAGCGCGTAGCGCGAGATGCCGAGGAGCTGGGCGGCGCGCCGCTTCACGCCGTCCGCGTGGGCGAGGGCGTGGTTGATCAGCTGCCGTTCGTAGCGTGCCAGGACGTATTCGATGTTCTCGGGCCACGGGAAGGTGGGGACCGGAAGCTCGGAGGTCGCGGGACGACGATCGACATTCGAAATGGGCGTTTCGTTCATCATTCGACTTCGCCTCTGTCTCTTCGGACCACTTGAGACCTGGGAAACGGACCCTCTCGGGACCGACCATTCCCCTCCAGCGAACGCGCGTCGGACAGGGGGTGTGTGGCGCGCGTTCCGCACGGGCTGCTGCCCGATCCTCCATCACTCATCACTGCGGGATCTCGGAAGGAGACCCGAACTACTACAGAGACGCCCTGAAGGTTTCCGCACGATCGCAAAAACCCGAACACTCCCCAGGGAAGGGTAGGTGCGTTAAAGGCACACAACTGGTCACGGATCGGCGCCCCGGATTCCAGAAATTCCCACGAGCGATGCCGGCGAATAGATTCCGCGCGCCCTGGGCCATCGAAGATTCCTGGAGGACCTGCGCGTGAATCGAAGTGCAGCGATCGTGTTCGGGCTGTTGGCGGCGGCGTCGGGTTGCGCGAGCGGGCACGAATCGACCGCGGATTCCACGGTCGCGGCGGCGCCGAAGGAGAAGGAGCGCGCCGCGCCGACCAAGAGCGGCGCCAAGTCGCGCCACATCGCGTTCCGCTACGAGGCGACCGTCAAGTCGGCGCCCGCCGGCGCGAAGGAGGTCGATCTCTGGCTGCCGGTCGCGCAGGACTCCGACTTCCAGAAGGTGAAGGTCACCACGGTCTCGGCGCCCGCGAACCACGAGATCGCGGTCGAGCCGACGCAGGGCAACAAGATCTTCCACGTGCGCGTGCCGGTGTCCGCGCTGCCGCTCACCATCGCGATCGACTACGACATCGACCGGAGCGAGCGGCGCACCGACTTCAGCGCGGGGCTGAACGACGCCTCGCTCAGCGCGTCGAAGCGCGCCGCCGACCTCGCCCCGACGCCGCTCGTGCCGGTCGGCGCGACGGTCGGGTCGCTGTCGGGCTTCAAGTCGAGCGGCGGCGACGCGCTCAAGGTCGCGCGCCAGGCCTACGACCACGTCATGGCGAAGATGAAGTACGACAAGCCGGCCAACTCGGGCTGGGGCAAGGGCTCGACGGAGTGGGCGTGCAAGGAGGGCTTCGGCAACTGCACCGACTTCCATGCCTACTTCATGTCGCTCGCGCGCACGGAAAGCATCCCGTGCCGCTTCACGATGGGGGTGTCGCTGCCGGCGAAGGCCGAGCCGCCCGTCGCGACGATGACCGACGTGCCGGGCTACCACTGCTGGGCCGAGTTCTTCGTCGACGGCCACGGCTGGGTGCCGGTCGACGTCTCGGAGGCGTCGAAGGCCGCCCCGAAGTCGCCCGAGATGGTCGACTACTACTTCGGCGGGCTCAACACCGACCGCATCGAGTTCACGCTCGGCCGCGACGTGCCGCTCGTCCCCAAGCAGGCCGGCGCGCCGCTCAACTTCTTCATCTACCCCTACTGCGAGATCGACGGCAAGGAGGCGGCGAAGGACGCCGTGGCGCGCAAGTTCTCGTTCAAGGACCTCTGAGCCGATCCGAGTCGGAAGGGACTTTTCCGGGCCTCGCGGGCGGCGTCGGGCCGCGCGCGAGGCCCGTCTCTTTCGGCTTCGCCGGGGCGTCGACGGGGTAGTTCGAGCAGCCGTGGGCGTCGTCGTCGAAGCCGCGCCGCCAGAAGCGCCGCACCAGCCAGGCGCCCGCGACGGCCGCGATCACCAGCGCGCCGATCGTCTGGGGTTCCATGGGCTGCTCCTGGATGGCGGCCGGTCGGCCGCGCCTCACGCGCCGAACCAGCGGCTCCCCTGGAAGACGACCAACGACGCCCCGTACGCGAGCAGCGTCATGTAGGAGAACGTGAACCACGCCCAGCCCCACGAGTTCGTCTCGCGCCGGATCGTGGCCACGGTCGCGCCGCACTGGCAGCAGAGCGCGAAGAAGACCATCACCGAGAGCGCGACCGGCAGCGTGAAGAGCGGCGAGCCGTCGGCGCGGCGCGCCTTCGCGAGCGCGCGCTCGAGCCCCTCCGGATCGTTCTCCGCGTCGCCGAGGTTGAAGATCGTGCCGAGCGTCGCGACGACGACCTCGCGCGCCGGGAACGAGGCGAGCGTCGCCACCGTGATGCGCCAGTCCCAGCCGAGCGGGCGGAAGACCGGCTCGAGCGCGTGGCCGACGCGGCCGAGCGCGCTCCCCTCGAGCTGCGCGGCGCGCGCGGCGACGTCGTCGCCGGCGGACACCGCCGCGGCGTGCGCGGCGGCCGGCGCGACGGCCGGCCGCTCGCCGTGGGGGAAGTAGGCGAGGGCCCAGACCACGATGCTCATCGCGAGGATCACCGTGCCTGCACGCGCAAGAAAGGCGACGGCGCGCTCGCGCAGCCGCTGCAGCAGGACGCGCAGGCTCGGCACCTTGTAGGAAGGCAGCTCCATCACGAAGGGCGGCGCGGGGCCGCGCAGCAGCGTCCGCTTGAGCAGGAACGCCATCGCGACCGCCGTCACGATCCCGAGCAGGTAGAGCGACAGGAGCGTGAGCGCGGAGAGGCGGACCCAGCCGCCCAGCACCGTGCGCTGCGGCACGAACGCCGAGATCATGACGGCGTAGACCGGCAGCCGCGCCGAGCAGGTCATGAGCGGCGTCACCAGCATCGTCGCGAGGCGGTCGCGGCGGTTCTCGATGACGCGCGTCGCCATCACCGCCGGCACGGCGCACGCGAAGCCCGACAGCATCGGGATGAACGACTTGCCGGAGAGCCCGACGCTCGCCATCACCTTGTCCATCAGGAAGGCGGCGCGCGCCATGTAGCCGCAGTCCTCGAGGATCCCGAGGAACAGGAAGAGCAGCAGGATCTGCGGCAGGAACGCGACCACGCTGCCGACGCCGCCGACCACGCCGTCGACGAGGAGGCTCCGCAGCGCGCCCTCCGGCATCCAGGCGCCGATGGCGCCGCCGACCCATCCCATCGCCGCCTCGAGCGCCTCTTGGGCCGGCGCGGCCCACGCGAAGATCGACTCGAACAGGACCAGCATCGCCGTCGCGAAGACGAGCGTGCCGGAGACCTTGTGGGTGAGGACGCGGTCGATCCGGTCGGTCCAGGTCGCCGGCATGCGCTCGTCGCGCCGCACGCAGCCCGTGACGAGCTGGCGGATCCAGCGGTAGCGGCTCTGCGCCTCGAGCGCGGAGAGCGGGACGGTCGACGGTCCGCGCGCCCGCGCGCGGCTGGCCGCGAGCGCCTCCGCCGCGCCGCCGTCGAGCGCGCGCAGCCGCGCCTCGGCGTGGCCCTCCTCGTCGACGAGCGCGCGCAGGAGCTCGAACTCGTGCAGGTCGCGGCTGAGGGCCGCGCGCGCCGGCGCCGCGACGCCGCTGCGCAGCGCGGCAACCCCCTGCGCGAGCGGATCAGGCAGCGCGTAGGCGACCGGCGGACGCGTCGGCGCGCGCGCGTCGGCGACGGCGCGCAGCGCCTCGCGCAGCCGGTCGACGCCGGCGCCGCGATTCGCGCGGGTCGGGACGACCGGCGCACCGAGCCGCGCGGCGAGCTGCTCCGCGTCGACGTGGATGCCGCGCCGCTCGGCGACGTCGGACATGTTGAGCGCGACGACGACCGGCAGGCCGAGGTCGACCACCTGCGAGAGGAGGTAGAGGTTGCGCTCGAGGTTGCTCGCGTCGATCACCGCGAGCACCGCGTCGGGCGCGCGCTCGCCCGCCACGTGGCCGAGCAGGAGGTCGACCGCCACCATCTCGTCCGGCGAGTGGGCCGCGAGGCTGTAGGTGCCGGGCAGGTCGATCAGCTCGATGCGCCGTCCGGCGACCTCGAACGTGCCGCTCTTGCGCTCGACCGTGACGCCGGGGTAGTTGCCGACCCGTTGCGCGAGGCCGGTCAGTGCGTTGAAGAGCGTGCTCTTCCCCGCGTTGGGGTTCCCGACCACGGCGACCCGCAGCGGCGCGTGTGCGGCGCCGTTCGTCGCACCTTCGCGGCTCGCAGGCGCGGACCCGTCCTCGACGCTCGACCGGAGCATGACGCGGCGGCGGCGCCCGTCAGGCGTCGCTGATCTCGACGAGGTGCGCCTCGGCGCGGCGCAGCGAGAGCAGGTAGTCCTGGATCTCGACCTCGAGCGGGTCGCCGAGCGGCGCGGCGCGGATCAGCTTGACGGCGGTCCCCTCGACGAAGCCCATGTCGCTCAGGCGCTGTCCGATCGCGCCGCGCGCGGCGAGGCGGACGACGCGCGCGCTCATGCCCGGGCGCAGCTGGTCGAGCGTCCGCATCGGGGTCAGCGCAGGGCGACGAGGATCGCGTCCGCCTCGGCGCCGCGCAGGCAGAGCCGCGTCGTGCCGCCGACCAGCAGGATGCAGGGCGAGCCGCTCGCGACCATGCGCACGCGCGCGCCCGGCAGGAGGCCGAGCTCGCGCAGGCGGGACTGCAGCGGGCCGGCCTCGTCGAGGCAGTGGATCACCGCCTCCTCGTTCCGGTCCAGGGATGCGAGCGGCATGAGGTTCATCGCGGACCCGTCTCCAGCGTCCCAAGACCTGTCGGCGCTCTCACGTCGGAACTGATCTTTAGACTCGGTCTCAAAATGTAGCACGGGCCGGCGCCGAGCCCCATGGGATTCTTCCCGGGGGGAGGGGTGCGGCGGGCGCCGTCCGGGGCGCCCGGCGAACCGGCGGGAAGGGGTAGGCTCGAACCGGAACGAGGGGCGCGACCGCGGAGGGGGGACGGTGGGCGAGTCGAGGCGGGCGGTGGTCGTGATGGCGAAAGAGCCGCAGCCGGGACGCGTGCTGACGCGCCTCGCGCCGGAGCTCTCGCCGGGGATGGCAGCAGCGCTCTACCGCGCCTTCCTGCTCGACGTGCTCGACACCACGGCCCAGGTCGCGCGCGCCGACCTCTTCGCGCTCGTGCATCCCGCCGGCGCGATCCCGTGGTTCCGCGCCAACGGGAACGCGCGCTTCGACTACCTGCCGCAGACCGGCACGCTGCTGTCGGAGCGGATGATCGCCGCCTTCGCCGAGCTCTTCCGCCGCGGCTACGGCGCCGTCGTGATGCGCAATGCCGACGGCCCGACGCTGCCGGCGCGCATCGTCGGCGAGGCGCTCGACGCGCTCGAGCGCGGGCGTGACTTCGCGCTCGGCCCCGACCTCGGCGGCGGGTACTACCTGGTCGGGATGAAGCGGCCGCACCCCGAGCTCTTCCGCGGCATGGCGGCGAGCACGACGTCGGTGCTCGAGGAGACGCGGCGGCGCGCGCGCTCGCTCGGCCTCGCGGTGCACGAGGCGCCGCGCTGGCTCGACGTCGACGCGCCCGACGACCTCGCGGCGCTGCGCGCGCAGCTCGACCCGGCCCGCCGCGTCGAACGCGCCTCGTGCGAGCGGACCGAGGCGATGCTCGCCACGCTGCCCCGACTGCGCCCGCGCGCGGCCGCGGCCGGCGGCGCTCTACCGGGCTCCGCCACGGCGACGCCGCCCGCAGAGGGAAGCTCCGCGCCGCCGTTTCCTTGACGCTTTGCGTCCCCGCAGGTACTTCGGGACGATTCCCGTCCTCCCGGGACGCGCCATCGCGCCTCCGATCGCCGCGCGCGTCCCTCCTCGCATCCCCCTAGGAACGCACCATGGGCCTCTTCGGCGGCATGTTCGGCAAGAAGGAAGAACCGAAGAAGCTGCCGCCGAAGCAGTTGCCGCCCAAGCTCGGCCAGCTGGTCCGCCCGCCGCCGAAGGGCCGCAACAACTACGTCATCATCATCCTCGACTCGTGCCGGTTCGACTCGTTCGTGGCGGCGCAGCCGAAGACGATGCTGAAGCTCGGCGCCGTCGAAAAGCGCTAAAGCTACGCGAGCTGGACCACACCGTCGCACTACAACCTGCTGATGGGCCTAATGCCGCACAAGTCGCCGCCGCACGTGTTCGCCTCCGAGTACTACAAGGAGGACTTCCTCAACTACAACAAGCGCTTCGGCACCGACGGCATGGAGTTCGGGAAGCTGGTGCCGTCGCTCTTCATGCCGACCTACCTGCGCCGCGAGCTCGGCTACTTCACCCATGCGCGCGTCTCGCTGCCGGTGCTCAACCCCGCGACCTGCATCAACCGCGACTTCGACTCGTTCCAGCTCATGGACAAGCACAACGACATGGCGGCGATGCTGCCGACCATGAAGTTCAGCGAGGAGCGGCCGAGCTTCTACATGCTGAACGTCGGCGAGACGCACTACCCCTTCGCGCTGCCGACCGAGGACCCGAAGAACTGGCCGCGCATCAGCGGCCTGAACGGCGTGCTGAAGAACCTCGACAAGGAGATCGTCGAGGGGAAGCTCATCCACAAGGACGAGACGTTCTTCGAGCAGAAGCAGATGGACGAGCTGCGCCAGCGCCAGATCGACACGGTCAAGTACCTCGACGGCGTCGTCGAGAAACTGTTCGACCTCTGCCCCAAGAACACCTTCGTCACGATCACCGCCGACCACGGCGAGCTCTTCGGCGAGGAGGGCTTCTTCGGGCACGGGCCGATCATGCATCCGAAGGTGCACGAGGTACCTTTTGTCGAGGGTCAGCTCCGCTGACCCTCGAGCCCGTTCGCGCAGCCGGAGGGGTGGCGCTCGCTTGCGGTTCCGACGGGTCGCGCTCGCGCTGATCGCGCTGCTCTTCGTCGCGCACCTCGCGCGCTCGGTCCGCTTTTTCGATCGCTGGGACGAGATCGAGTTCATCCAGGGCGCGCAGAAGCTCGCGACCGGCCACATGGTCGACTCCGACAAGCGCCTCCCGCTCTTCTCCTTCGCGATCGCGGCAGTGCGCGCGGTCGTGCGACCGGTCCTGCCCGACTGGAGCGTCGCGGCGCGCCTCGCGACGCAGCTCCTCGGCGCCGGGACGTTGCTCGCGCTCGCCGGCCTCGCGTCCGAGGCGTTCGGCGCGGCGGCGGGGCTCGTGGCCGCGCTGCTGCTCGCCACCTGCCCGCTCGCGCTCGCGTCGGCGGCGATCGTCCACCCGGTCGTCCCGCTCGCGCTGCTCGTGACGCTCGCGGCGTGGTGCCTCGCGCGCCATCTGCGGACGGGGTCGATCGGGGCGCTCGCCCTCGCCAACGTTTTCGTCGCGCTGGCCGGGTTCACCCGGCCGGAGGGGTTCGCCTTCGCGCCGCTCGCGTTCTGGTTGGACGCAAGGGCGTACATGCGCCGCGGCGACGCGCGGCCGCGGCCGGGCGCGGCGGCAGGGCTCGCGGCGGCGGCGGCGACGATCCTCCTCTCGGCCTGGTGGTTCGCGACGCACGCCTGGTACGCGCGCGCCGTCGTGACCACGCTCGCGCGCGAGGGGCCGCTCGCGCATGCGGCGAGCTACCTCACGGCCTACCTGCGCGCGCTCCCGTCGCTGCTCTCGTATCCCGCCGCGCTGCTGGCGGCGGCCGGACTCGTCCGCTTGGTGGCCGCCGCACGGGCGCGCCGGCTCGACGCGCGGGCGCGCGCGTTCGCGCTCGTCGGCGGCTGGCTCGTGGTCGCGCTGCTCGCAGGTCTCGCGAGCTACCCCTACTTCACGACGATCTACCTGCTGACGCTCCTCCCGGTCGCGCTCGCGCTCGCGGCGCACGGACTCGACGGGCTGGCGCGGCTCGGCAGGCCATACGACGCGCCGCCGCGCCGCGCGGTCGTCGCGGCGGGGCTCGCCGTCGCCGTCGCCGTCAACCTGCCGCTCGGCGAGTACGAGATCACGCAGTACGGGCGCGTCCTCGCCGACTACCACGACTGCTGCCTCTGGGTGCGCGACCGGCGGCAGGCCGAGGCGCCCGCGCCGTCCGGATTCGTCGTCGCGATGGACCCCGTCCATCTCCGCTGGTGGACCGCGGTCCCGTCCCTGTCCTACCGCCGCGAGTTCGCCGTGGGCGCCCGCCACGTCGTGCTGTGCGACCTCTTCGCGCAGAACTTCGGTTTCGACTACGACGAAGAGCTGCGCTGGCTCGCCGCACGCGGCGGCAACGTCGTCTATTCGTCGGAGCGGTCGCTGCGGCCGACGCTCGGCATGACGCTCTGCCAGCCCTATCGCGACGTCTTCACGCCGCGCATCCTCGACGTCCGCTGGACGCCGCAGCGCTTCCGCTCCGCCGTCGTCGAGCTCCCGACGCGCTAGCGCCGAGGCGCCGCGGCGCGCGCGGCGCGGCGGCGGCTCACTTCGCGCCGACCGGCGTCTTCGCGAACATTCCCGGCAGCCACGCCGTGATGCGCCCCTCGAAGGCCGACGCCGCCACCGTGAGCGGCGAGGCGAGGTAGAGCTTCCCCGGCCCGCTGCGCCCCTTGAAGTTGCGGTTGATCGCGCTGACCGTCACCTGGCCGGGTCCGGTCGAGACGCCCGGCCCGCAGCCGATGCACGCGCCGCAGCCGGGGTGGATGACCTTCACTCCGACGCGCCGGAAGAGGTCGAGCCAGCCCTTGCGCTTCGCCTGCTCCTCGACGTCGACCGAGCCGAACTGCAGGAAGAACTCGACGCCGGCGGCGACCTTGCGGCCGGCGGCCTCGGCGTCGCGGCAGACCGCGGCGTAGAAGTCGATGTCGTCGTCCTTGCCGGCCGTGCAGCTCCCGCCGTACGCGATCTGGATCGGGACGGGGGAGAGGTCGGCGACGAAGGCGCCGTTGGTCGGGTCGGACGGGATGCCGCGGTCGGGCTCGCCGGGGTGGGCGACCATCGGCCGGATCGCGGCGAGGTCGACGAGGTGGACGCCGCCGTCGTAGCGCGCGTCGGGGTCGGGCGCGACCGCCGTCGCGCGCAGCTTCGCAGGATCGGTGCCGGGTTGGCGCGCGGCGATCCAGCCGACCGTCTTCTCGTCGCACTCGGCGATGCCGGAGAACGCCGAGCACTCGGTCGCCATGTTGGTCAGCGTCGCGCGCTCGTCCATCGAGAGCGAGGAGAGCCCCGGCCCGCCGAACTCGATCACGCGGTCGAGCGTCTTCTGCTCGCGCGCGAACTTCCAGAGGATCCAGAGGATCAGGTCCTTGGCGGTCGTCCCGGCCGGCAGCTTCCCGTGCAGCTCGAACCGGATCGACTCGGGCACGCGCACGAACGTGAAGCCCGAGTGGACGAGGCCGGCGTACTCGGTCGCGCCGCAGCCGTACGCGAGCGCGTTGCTCGCGCCGCCCATGCAGGTGTGGCTGTCGGTGGCGTTGATGATCTCGCCGGGGCGGATGAACTTCTCGCGCGCGACCTGGTGGCAGATGCCGGGGGAGATGCCGTCCTTCGCCGAGTAGTCGAGCACGCCGGTGTGGCGCTGGAACTCGCGCTGCAGCTGCCGCAGCGTCTCGATCTTCGCCGCGTGCGGCGCCATGGCCGCGACGCCGTCGGCATAGATCAGGTGGTCCTCGAAGACGGCGAAGCGCGTCGGATTCGCGATCTTGTACTGGGCGCCGAACTCCTCGGTGAGGAAGTCGTGCACCTGCGCCGTCGTGAACTCATGCGAGTAGCCGGCGTCGACGCGCACGAGCAGCGCGTCGCCGGGCTGCACGAAGACCGACCGGGCCGCGCCGGCGCCGAGCGCGTGGCTCGCGATGACCTTCTCCGCCATCGTCATCGGGCGGCGCGTCGTCTCCGGCGGCGGCACGCGGATCTCGCCGCGCGCCAGCTTGGCGGAGAACTTGAAGAGGCCGCCGTGCTCGATCAGGAGGCGGGTGATGGCGTCCTTGCCCTGCGTGAACTCGGCGATCGGGATCTTCTCGCCCTGCTGCAGGCGGCGCAGCATGGCGTGGTCGCCCATCAGGACGCCCTGGTTGATGTTGTTGCGCGCGTGGATCGGCGCGAAGGAGGCCGCGACGGCGAGCCGGATCCCCGACCACTTCTCCGCCTGCACCGCCGTCTCGCGCGACGAGCCGGTGCCCTTGCGGTAGCCGCTGACGATGACCTCGAAGTCACCCTTCTTCAGCGCGTCGACGGGGAAGAGGCGCTCGCCGCCGACGATCAGCCCCGCGTAGGCGTTGCGCGCGATCTCCTCGGGGTCGTGGTCGAAGCAGACCCACGCCGGCGTCATCGCGTCGGTGTTGATGTCGTCGAGCAGGTCCTCGACCTTCACGTCGTCCATCCGCAGGTCGAGCTGGCCCGCGAGCTGGCGGCGGATCAGCGCGGGATCCTTGGTGAGGAAGAGGACGCGCTTGCCGGGAGTGAGGGAGAAGGTGGGGCTCGGGCTCATCGTTGGGTCGGGTGCGCCGGGTCGGAAAACGTGCGCCCCGGCCGCGGATCGCGGGATCACCGCTCCGGCCGGGGCGTGCGGGGACGGATGTTAGCGAAGCGCGCCGCGCGGGCCGCCCGCCGCGGGAGAGGCCACCCGCGGCGTCAGGGGCGGGACAGGTACGTGTAGGACTCCATCCCCTCCTCGTACCGCTTGAGCAGCCGGCCCGACTCCTCGAACGAGATGCGGCCGTTCTTCAGCGCGTTCTCGGCGGCGCGACGGACGCGCTCCATCAGGTCGCGCTTGCTGTACTCGACGTAGCTCAGTACCTCGCTCACGCGGTCGCCCTCGACGAGGTGGCGGATGTCGTAGGTGCCGTCCTCCGCGACGTCGACGTGGACCGCGCTCGTGTCGCCGAACAGGTTGTGCGGGTCGCCCAGGATCTCCTGGTAGGCGCCGACCAGGAAGAAGCCGAGCTCGTAGGGGCCGTTGCTCGCCTCGACCGGGTGCAGCAGCAGCGTCTCCTTCACGTCCTTCAGGTCGATGAAGCGGTCGACCTTGCCGTCCGAATCGCACGTGATGTCGGCGAGCACCGCGTGGCGCGACGGCTTGTTCTTGTGGCCGCTGATCGGGAGCGCCGGGAAGAGGTGCTTGATCGCCCACGTGTCGGGCAGCGACTGGAAGATCGAGAAGTTGCAGAAGTAGGTGTCCGCGAGGTCGCGCTCGAGGTGCTCGAGCTCCTCCGGCATCTCGTCGAGCTTGCGCACCAGTCGCAGCACCTTGCTGCGCGTCGCGATGTCGAGCTCCTCGGCGTAGGCGCGCTCCTTCAGGCCGAGGATGCCGTGCATGAAGAAGGTGTGGATCTCGTCCTTGTTCGACGCGATGTCGTGGAAGACCTCGCGGAAGTTGCGGACCGACACCGATTGGTAGGCGTCCCAGAGGTTCTTCAGGATCAGGTGGGCGTCGGCGGCCGGCGGCTGCGGCGGCGGCCGGTCCTGCAGCACGTTCGCGCCCATCACGTCGACGACCAGCACCGAGTGGTGCGCGACGAGGGCGCGGCCTGACTCGGAGATGATGTCGGGGTGGGGGACGCCGGCGCCGTCGCACGTCTCCTGCACGATCCAGACGACGTCGTTGGCGTACTCCTGGTCGGTGTAGTCCTTGGAGACGACGAAGTTCGTGCGCGAGCCGTCGTAGTCGACGCCGAGCCCGCCGCCGACGTCGAGGAACTTCATCTGCGCGCCCATCTTGCACAGCTCGACGTAGAAACGTGCGCCCTCGCGCAGGGCCGTCTTGATGTTCGCGATCGCGGTAATCTGACTGCCAAAATGGAAATGGAACAGCTACAGGCAGTCGAGCATCTCCTCGCGCCGCATCAGCTCGACCGCCTCGACCACCTCGTTGGCGGTGAGGCCGAACTTGCTGCGTTCGCCGCCCGAGCTCTCCCACTTGCCCGAGCCCTTCGACGCGAGCTTCGCGCGCAGACCGACGACGGGGCGGATGTTGAGGTCGCGCGAGACCTGGATCAGCTCGATCAGCTCGCTGAAGCGCTCGATCACGATCACCGGCTGGTGGCCGAGGCGCGTGGCGAGCAGCGCGGTCTCGAGGAAGACGCGGTCCTTGTAGCCGTTGCAGATCAGCAGCGCGTCGGGGTTGTCGAACAGCGCGAGCACGGCGAGCAACTCGGGCTTGCTGCCGACCTCGAGCCCGAGCCCGAACTGGCGGCCTGCACGCAACAGCACGTCCACGACCTAACAGTGCTGGTTGACCTTGATCGGATAGACGCCGCAATAAAGGCCCTTGAAGCCGTACTCGGCGGTCGAGCGCGTGAAGCAG
>Ga0105347_1000092_pt1 | contig 42019 bp, 63 predicted proteins | sample EasRivMeERMLT890_FD_89677 | JGI IMG/M metagenome (GOLD analysis project Ga0105347, IMG submission 89677) | Soil microbial communities from meander-bound floodplain in the East River, Colorado, USA - East River MetaG ERMLT890 | ecosystem: Environmental > Terrestrial > Soil > Floodplain | place... | reverse complement strand
TATATTTATGCTTCCAAGACTGAAAGTCTACCTCCATTTGCTTTTTATCAGCGCGCGCGAACAGAATGTTTAGACGCGTCGCTTCTAGGTTGTTGGCAACATTTTGACTAACGTATGGATTATTCTCGTGCCGTTTACGAATGACCCACCGAGCGGCCTCTTCGGTTTGCCGCTGTAGCATCGCAAAGAACTCACATGTCTTCTCATCGTTGATTTTCTTTTTTGCAAGCTCTGTCATGCCTCGCTGAAGGCCATAGCGAATGGTTCCGATCTTGTGCAGATCCATTTCATGAACGCACTTTTTAAGACAGGTTTTCCAGTCAGCGTGTCCCCAGTGGGCCTTGATTTTAAGCAGGTCGAGCGCTGGCCATTTACTCATAAACAACCTTACTGATTTCTAGATCACCCTCTGTATAGATTAATACGCGATCGCTCTCTCTCTTAAATACCGAGTCGATCATTTTCTGAATCTCATTGGCCTGAGAGCCCATGTGCTTTCCGATCTTCACCAAGAGATACTCACCCGGTTCTAGTTTGATGCGAGACCACACAACGTCTGCACGCTGCAAGATCTTCATTGCGTCTACCTGTGGACTGGCCGGAACTAAATCCTTAGGATTGAATTTTATAGACATTGCCGTATTTCCTTAAGATGTCGGATCGAATCTGCTCACGGTCTTCTTGGTTTGTTTTGGTTAGAGAGCCCTCGTGTTGACGATAAAAGAAAATGGGCTTCTTGAGATATCCGATCTTAAGCTGCTCGCGCGCCCGCGCGAAGAAGTCGAGCCCCTCGTAGCCCCTTAAGCCATCGGTGAACTTCACATGGTTAGCGGCACGCGTTCTAAACAGCGCCCCGCCCACATGATGGGCTTCAGCGCCAGGCTGTATTTTTTTAAAGGAACCAAAGAAGTTATCTGGGTAAACAACGTCTACCTTTTGGGAGCCCGCGTTTTCTAGCAACGACTCAATCGCATTAGAGTCCACAAAGTAATCATCAGCATCAAGCCTAATAAGATATCTTCCTCGAGTAGATAGCAGAGCCACATTAGAAGAACTAGCCAACCCAAGATTTGTATCATTTTTAATCCATCGCGCATTCTTATAAACGTCACAAAACTTGCTCATGATTAATCCGGTTCGATCCGTAGAACAATCGTCGATCAAAATATATTCCATGTCTTTAAACCCGATTTGTTGAGACACGGAACCCATGGCTTTAGTGAGCCATTTCTCGGCGTTATATGCACAGGTGTAGACTGTCACCTTTGGCATTCGGTTAGAGCGCGAGAGCCATTCGTTCTTATCCAAGAATCGGATCGCCTCGGTGAGCGAGCAATCGTTACCTAGGTTTTGAAGCGTGAGATTGAGAACGGCCAGATCCTCTGGATAATCTAAAAGCAATCGATGATCTGATTGCCAGACCCCACCCAAGTAAAGGTCTTTTATTTTATCGGTCAAGCAACGAATTGCGTATCCGATATATTCTATGTCTTTAAATTTCTGAGCAGCTTTTTCGAGCGCCTCGAACCGAATCAGCTCGAAGCTGGCGCCGTCCACAGAAGAAGAGCTATATAAATAATCAGGAGAATAGCGCTCGTAATGATCAACAAACATTCGAACCGCCGCTTCTTCGATAAATAATTTGTCATGCGTCACCCTAAATATGGCATCTAGTTTATGCATCTTTGCAGCCTGATACATCCTTTGAAGCGGATCGTCGGGTTGTCCCATGTGAATGGTTAGACCCTCATGCCCAAAGACCTTGTTTAGAAATTTATATTGTTCATAGTCCTTGTTAGGAATCGCAAGAATCACTGGATATCCGGACTTAAGACAGCGCCCAATGAGGTGTTGAATCATGGGCACTCCGTTGATGGGCTGCAGCGCCTTATTGGGGACGCGCCTAGATCCGGATCTTGAACAGATCACGAACCCATAATTTAGCTTGTCCATACAGGCTTATATCCCCTATAGCTCTCGTGCGCAGGACAGGTTGAACATGGACTATTCTCAAATGCTTTTTTGGAAATTAGGTCTTTTCTTAATTGCTTTGCTATTGGACCAGAGAATATCTTACGAAGCGATTCAAAGCGGACATCACCCAAAACGAGGTCCTCTTTAATGTCTGGGCAGCAAGGAATGCACTTACCCTCGTGCGTGATGATCAATCTGACGTGTGCCTGTAGGCAGCTTTGACGGTTTGAGAAATCTCTGTGTTTATTTGCAAGATCGCCAATGCTCTGCTGTTTTCGCCCATCGACAACCTCTCGAATGCTCAGGGTTGCTGATGGCCATCGTTTCTTTACTTCGCCCTCGATATCTTCGTGTCGGTTAAGAGACGTTCGTACCGCTTGGAGAACGAGCTCCGTGTTTTTTCGTAAAGCATGATTATAAAACAAATCAATATTACGAGTCGTAAGAGCATGATCACCACCCTTACGCTGCGATTCAAAAACTGCTTTGCTAAAGGAGTCATAGGACACTTTCACCTTGGTTTGATTGCATAGGCCCTCAAAAATATCTTCTCGATCCGATCGAAACTTGAAATTGGAATTCGTGATCCGATCAATGAACACGCGGCCGCCTGCGAGCTTCTTTGCCGCGCCAGTGATTTCTTTAAAGTGTGGGTGAACGGTAGATTCCCCCCGGTAATTAAACTTTAAAGAGTGAACGCCAAGGACCGCCGCCTCTTGAATGATTCCAATGGCTAGAAGTCGATCCATCATTCCTTTTTTGAATGGGAGATTCGGCTCGTTATCCTTGCTGTGATAGCAATACGAACATGCCATGTTGCACCGGGAAGAAAGCTCAAGGCTGATATCTACCGGAACTTCGAGCGGAAGCCATTTGCCATATCGATATTTCAATCGATACAGGAGGTGATCGAGTTTAGATTTCATAGCCAAAGAATCGACCACTGCAATCAATGAAGGCGTTAGTGCCTCTTAGAAATGGATATTTAGCGGCTGGAATGTCCCACTCCAGTGGAACCCCATATCGCCCAACTGGCGTTCGCGCTAAGCCGATCTTACCCAATTCTCCGCCATCGTTACCGGGATAGATTGGATTGGTTGGTGTTGATGCACCATTTACACCCAAATCATTATCCGCGTAGCCGATGATTGCAGCCTCTGCAGCGGTGGTTGTGGATACGTTTTGCCACAGATCAACACCCGAAACTCTAAGCGTCTTTCCCGCAGTAACCTGGTAGCCAGCGCTGCCAGAAGATCTTCGCATGGTGGTATAATTTGTAGACGTTACCCTGGCCCACAACACTTTTATGTTTACGAGATCAGTGAAGACGCGGCCCCCAACCTCTAATGTGTTTCTTGCAGATGGAACGAGAACAGACATAAGAGCCCCCTCTTTAGTTATTCATGTCGATAAAGACATTCGTCAAGTGAAAATAGCCCGTGTTTGTGTCAGCCGTTGCGGTTCCGGTGCGCTTTAAATAACACGCAATGACATCGCCTGCGGTGACTGTGATGCTGTTAATGCGTCCGGATGAATCCGTTATTCTTAAGCTTGTATTCGTAAACATCAGCCCAGTCGTTGTGGGCGGAAGAATGTTTGAGGTTGATGTCAGCACGTTGGATGGAGCGGTCAGCGTGGCATTGGTGACGTTATCTTTGTAAAGAGCAGAGCCAGACTCCATTGTGAAATGGGTTCCGCCCGTATCACAGTAGCCACGCAAGCTAATGCTGATTCTGTTTCCTGTGGCATATTCATCTGGAACAACGAATTGAAATACCACCCCAGTAGTCTCGTCATAGATAAAAGATGTGCGCGTTAACCAACTGGCGTCTTCAATGAGTTCCGTCGGAGTGCTCCCATCCATAAGAATTTGAATCGGAAGCTTTCCCAGCTGTGCCCCATTCACGAACGGAGCTGTTTTTAAATAGACACGATTCCAAGAATGATCTGAAGACCCTAAGTCGTGCGTTTGATGTGATGCTGTTGCCGTATCTGTGTTGATTGGAAGAATGTGCCCACGATAATTCTCGAAGTTCGTGTTGACTTGGCTTGCTCTTGCCTTAGTCCCCGCAACAAAGGTGAAAAAGCTTGTGACTGTAGTTGTTGCTGGCATCTGATCCCCCTACGTCCTAATCCCTGATATCTTCGTTTCTAGTTTATCTAAATCCAGTTCAATCGAAAGGATTTTAAATTCGTCCGCATTGAGGTTGATTGCGTCACCGCCGGACTTATCCCAGATCAAATCATCCACAGTGGAAGTGTCGTCCGCAGCCCAATTGGCGCGGTCCCACCGAGACCCAAGATCAGCAGCAGCTGCGTCATAGCTTATGGAAACCCGATCTAAGAGCTCTAGGTGTGGAACAAAGGTCGCAGAGAAGTCGATCTGATCCTTGAGGCTGGTCACGTTGGTGAAGATATTATTCAGAATCGTATCTGCGACAGTGATCGTTGGAATCCAAAAGTTCTCAAACTTAAAGGTCCGGTGACCAAGATTCCATGGGTCGTTGCTGCCCGTAACAGTAAATGCGGTTTCTTTAACGCGAATTGCGGTGAAGGTGTTTGAATCAATCCATTTCACCTCAACACGAGAATAATAGTCGCTGGTCTTTTTACCAAACCGAGAGATCTTTTTTATCGTGTGGCCATACTGATTATCCACATACCCAGTCCCAATAAAAGAATACTGAGAGCCAGTAGTGTTAGTACTTCGAGAAGTAAAATTAAATGTGCCATCGTTTTTAACGTAGATGACCAGATCCTCGGCCTCAGAAAGCTTCTCCATAATATCCCAAACCGTCTTGTCATACACATCCTTTGCGGTAGAGGTGTCTAGGTTTGAATAAACATTAGAAGTTGAAGCGATATTCCAGTTTGTTGATGTGTCTCCAAAGAAGGGTCTAAAAATGAAGTTTGCAGACCCGTCCGTTTGATCCCGAATCATGGTCATGAATTGACTTGCGGTCATACCGCCAGAGGTGAACCCAGTGAGGTTCCTGGCCGGATAATCCCGGAACACCTGTAGCAATGGTTTAATGGGAATGGTTATTTTGCTCTCTCCAGAGAGATAAATGTCTCCAGAAATAATCCCGTAGAACACGCTAGGCGTAGATGGATATTCTATGTTGGTCCAGATTCTGTTTGATCCAAGCGTTTGATGCACAAACCCGGCTTCGATCTTAATGAGCGAGCGCTGCTGAGATCCATATCCAAACCATAGGCTCGCCTCATCATCGCTTGGGTTATACCTACCCGAGGTATTGTCGAGCTTCATCATGATGTCGCTGAACTTAATTTTTGAGTATCGCTGAGAATCGATCTCGCGCCTGACACGACCCCACGATTCGATGTCATTTGTGAATTGCTGCCATGTCGATTCAAAGAGCCCGGTGGTTGCACTCTTTCGCTTCATGTGAGCGCGCCTAAATATTCTTGAGTGCGGGTCTTTAATCTTGGACAGTATCGATGGCATTATCTGGGTGTCTCCGAGAGAGTGATTTTACCGCTGAATCCGGCCCCAGCCGCATTGTCTGAGAACTCAAAGAACTCAAAGTTTCCTGACCAAACGCACGGAAAGATTACCTTGTCCCAGCTGGTTGTCGTTCCGAAAGGACAGAAGACCAGTTCACGGTGCAACTTAAATATGTCGTAAAGAGTATTGCGCGTGGATTCGCTTAAGAAATCATAATCAAGCGTGACCATGTAATTATCTGCAATGTTTTGAATGCGCACCCCACCATCTGAAAGCTTGTGCTGAACATCAAATGGATCGAGCTTAATCTTGTAGCCCTTGGCGGATGGCGGGCGGCTGAACGCAATATGAATGTCAGAGATGACCATGTAACCAACAGCCTTCTCTTGGTCTGCTGTCTGTGTTGACTTCATATCAAGCGTGACGCTTGTACAAAAAACTGGGGTTACTTCTAAGTACTGGGCGGTTTCGCTGTTGGTTGTGAATGCGCTTGAGATCGTTGAGGAAGAGGTAGAAAGCGCGAATGTGCTGGCTGTGGTCCCATTATAAAATAGAGTGAATGCTTTTAGATTGTGTTCTACGAGTGCAATGCGGCTTACCGTCATTGTTTCGCTGAAGTTAATTCGGATTGATGCGGTGGTGAGATCATTATTAAAACCAGCGGTGACATATTGAAAGCTGGGATCTCGATCGAAAAGATACAGAGCGGTGTCTGTTGCGGACCCAACAACGATTGAGGTCGTGGTATCGATATAGTTTGCTTTGAGGATGTCCATTACACGACCCCCGTATCAAAGGCTTGTGATTCGTTCGCTTGTCTTAGCCTTAAAAGTTCTCTGTCTAGCGCGCGAGCGAGCTCACGCGCGGATGCCTGGTCTCCCAGTAATCCGCCGTTCACTATAATAGTAATCCCCTCGCCAGTCCCAGGAATGCGCCCGTCTTCAAGTGGGATAACGGCCTCATCTTTTCCGCCCTCACCAATGGTCGCAAGCATACCGCCCGACTGTGCTTTAACAATGCCGCCCTCGGCCATGTGCTGAGAGTTCACGCGAGAGATCTGCTCGCCAGCGTATGCGATGAGCGCTCCACTGAGTCCTGCTGCGATTGCCGGTCCCACAAATGGAATGCCGCCAGCCCAACCCCAGATCCCGATCACGCCCTTTGCGGTATCGATTCCGATCTGCGCAATGGCTGCGGCTTTCCCTATGGCCACAAGCTCTTTATTCTTAGAATCCTGCATGCGAGAGAGCTGACCCATAGTCTGCTCTGCGGCCCTGAACTTCTCAGAGTTCATAAAGGATTCGAGCTGCTGCATGGTCGTCATGTTGGCACGACGCTTCTTATCCATCTCCTCTTCCATGAAAAGACGCTTCTTGTTCTCTGCGTCTAATCTGGCTGTCTGTGTCTGCGCATTTGCGATCTCGTTATTATAGGCAATGAGCTGTGCTGATTTCTTTGCGTCTGCCTTAATTGCCTCTTGTGTTTGAAGTTTAAGAATTTCGTCTGCACTCTTTGTGTTGAAGGCTTCGTCGTCTAGAGCTTGTTGTTCTTGCTTCTGAGTAATCATCTCAGCATTGTGTGCGGCCTGTTGCTCTAATAATTTAACGTTGGTTTCTTGGCGTTTTGCTAGAAACATCTCATCTAATGAATCAATGTTTTTGCCTATTTCAGCCCATGAATTTGTAATGTCGTCTTTCATTCCAGAAGCGCCAGACGTTACTGTTTCGTATGCTTGTTTAAAGTTTCCCTCCATGAGCTGTGAAACAGCGCCCAATGCAGTGGCTAGCGTCCCAGAAAGCGTAGCCGCAACGATTTTAAAAACGCCATAAAGGCCAACCCCAAATTGAGCGGCAAGCTTAGTGGCCTGGGTCATTCCAGCAAGAAAGCCCTCATTGTTTTGAAGCTGCTCGGCCATCTTCGTGAAGGATTCTGTAACGCCGATTACAACCGGCTGTAAGCGTTCGCCGAGAGCCTTAAAAACATCGTTCGTTGATTTCTCAAACATGATGAGAGCGCCAGACATGCCTTGCGTGGCAGCAAGCGCTTGCCCGCCCATGCGGGAATTAAGCCCATCGATCACTTGTGACATCTTTTCGGTCTTGCTCGCATTGGCATCAACCTGAATGCCCTGTCTGCCTAGCGCATTGGTTGTCGTTCCAATGGATTTACCCACCAGATCAGAGGCCGATTTAAGATCAATCCCCTTTGCGGCGGCAAGATCCATCGTCGCCGTAATCAGCTCTTTGGTCACTTTGGTTTGGCCCAAATAGCCCTGAAGGACAGACTGTGACGCAATGATTTCAGCATCATCAAATGTGGATTTCTTAGAAAGAGCGTTCGCTAGGTTCTCATATTCTTTAGAAAGATCGGCTGTATAAATGCCCTGTTGAACCAGGGTTTGATTTAAAGAATTAACGGCTTTTTCTTGCTGTGAATATTCGGCAATGGACTTAGCGACAACCGCGGAAAGCCCGGCAAACACACCGGCTGCAATTTGCCCAAGCTTAGCAAAGCTCGAGCCGATTTTATCGATGGTCTCGCCGCCTACTTGCTTGATCCGCAGTAATAGGGAGGCTTCTTTATCAGCCATTATTTCGACCTTCTCCCTTTCCTTAATTTTGCAGCAAGTTTGGCGTTTTGTTTAGATTCAAATTCGGCCCCAAGGCTTGCAACTAAAAGATTAAAGGTAAATTCCTCTGCGGTCTGACAAAGAAAATCAGATGGGAGAGAGGCGTAACGCCGCGCAAGAAAATCGAGTTCTACTAGGCGGTCTTTCGCAAGAGGGATTGTTTGATTTTTTTTTTACCGTAGGTGAACTCTAGAATGGCCGCATAGAGCTCTTCGGCTAAAAACCAGTCGGTCATCAGGTGTTCAACCGGAAGCTTTGAGCCCTTTTCTTCTTCGGTGATTGGCTTGCGGCTGAGCTGTAATTCTACGCCATGCAGACGCACAGAGGCGATGCCCATCATAAAAACTTCTTTATAATGGGATTCAATCTTTGAAATCATGGCCTGATCAATCGGCGTCTCTTGTTTGTCTGGACGCTGATAAATATCATGGACCTTCTTCAAGACCTGCGCACCCGCGAGATAGTGCAATGGATTTAGCTTTCGGATGGTAAAGTAAATGCCGTTAATCTTTACTACCTTTTCAGGATTAAGCGCTTTGGTAAAGGCACGACCCGAATAAAGCCAATTCAATAAACCCATTACGCGTAGTTCGCTTTTTGGTTCGTAACCAGAGCCTGCACAGCGTAGCCACCGGTGCTGGATTCGTCTCTCAGCACATTGAACACAACTTCGCTCATCAGGAGCTCATCTGGGCCGCCGATTTCAGGATCGCCAGCATCCGAGATGAAGACTTTCGGGAAGTTAAACTTAACACCCTGGCGGATTGCAGACCCACCTGGCAGGGTGGGGCCTAAGAATTCGAGCTGACATGCGAGCTGGGTCGCATTCATCATTGCAGAATAAGCCGTGGTTGTATCGAATCGGATCTTACAATTCAGCGTGAACTGCGCCATTCCTGGAGGCAGTACAACGAGAAGATCAGAACCAATGCGGCGAGAGTCGTCATCTTTTTTAAGCCCGTTTGCCCAACCGAATTCAGCACTGACGACATGCCAGAACGAGGTCGAGGTTAATGATGCAAATGTTCCCTCAACAGACAATCGGCCAGCCTCAAAAGACAGAACCGAAGTCGTAGGAACAACCGAAGCCGACTCAACATCATTTGAAACCTGGGTTGAGTCAACACAAACGAGTGCTGCCTTAACCATTAATGGTTCGTTAAGTTCTGCGGTGAACATGAGTTCATCGACTCGAACACCGCTGTATTGAAATACATATCCACCAGTAGACGGGCCCTTGCGCACGTTGATGCAAAGCGAAGGATAGCTTTGATCCATGTTGCCGATGTTAAATGTGTGCGTGATGGCAGAGGCTGCTCCAGCGCCGGTGGTTTCGCCGGTAGCTGTTGCGCTGGTTACAGTTCCGCCGAAGAAGTTTTGCAGGATAAAATTGCAGGCATCAAGTCGGGGTTGGTAGTAGTACTCGACTTCGCCCTCAACGACTTTTCCCAGCGCGATTCGGTTTGAATAAGTGCGAGCCCTTTGGACCTGCTCAAGGATCTTATTTTCTTTGAGCGTCTTAAGTGAGCACGAGAGGAAATCCAGTCCCGACGTGCATGTGTTGTATGTTGCGAAGGCTGTTTCGCGACCTAACGCGAAATAGGATAAACCCGAGATTAACCCACCTTGTCCAACGGCCATAGTTTATCCCCCCTTACACGGATGCGAGGTAGTCAAAGAATTGCCTAGTTCGCATCTCATTTAATTCTTCTTCGATTTTACGCTTCAAATCCAATAACTCACGTCTTTTTTTAGCGGCATAACCCAACTTCACAGGATCGACAGATCCCTTGTATTGCATCTGCTCTTCGAGCTTAGCGACCTTCTTTTGGCCAGGCACGGCGAGCACTGAATATTTAGAGCAATTCAGCACCGGTAATTTAAATGCCTCGATATATTTCTGAAGCCATTGGACGCTAAATGCGAGGTTGTTTGAGGTGTAACAAAGGTCCCCACCCAAGGTCTTTCCATAGACATGGCGCATGTAATAGCGCTTGCCCTTGCCCTCGAAATCAAAAGCATAATAACTGCCCTTTACTGTCCAACAGTAATCGAATCCAATGAGTAGATATTTATCGTATCCAAAGAAATTCCTGCGGTGTTCGTTGTCACATTGGGTCATAAAGATGACCATGGAATTAGAAACATTGGTGCCTGCGGCGATGGTGTTCGGGCACTTCGAAAGCCCCTGAAAAATCTGCTCGCTTTGAATGGCATCCTTCACAACGAAGAAATAGCGATCCTTCCAGTTCCCGTTATCAACCCATTTAGGATTGGCGCACACATTCTGAATCAGGATCGTGTCTTGGAGTTGGTCTTTCCATTTCTCCATATACTTTTCGTAATCAACGTTGGCATCACAGACCACGCAGTACGTGGGCTTAATCCCGTTCTGTAAGAGGTGTCCCAGCGTTTTGTCGCAGGCGAAGATATCGACGTTGCCTTGGTGTTTTTTAATCGTCTCGAGTTCTTTTTCAAAGCTCCATCCATTAGCCACAAGAAGACACGCCCTACCCGCACCTGTGCCCTCGAAGTCTGCAAAGCTCTTCATTTGATATTTAGAGGCGTTCTCTGCGTGCTTTCGCCAAATAGTTTCCCATTGTCGCAACGCCGTTAGTGATTGATTCCGAATTTGTTCCGTCGTTAAACCAGCCATATCCCCCTCAGTAGAACATAGACGTTCTTATGTTTAGTATCCCCACGCGCACATGTGTTTCTTCATCTAAATTTGCATTGTGATAGGTCACGTCCGTTGGTGTGGTCCAGAGGACTGTGCCATTCAGGGTTGCTGCATTTCTAATAACCTGCTCAATGGACTCCATCAACTGTTCGCAGTCTTCGTCCGCAGGATCTTCTTCGTCATTTGAAATGGTAGAATTCCAGACGGCTCCAATAATTTTAAGATCAACCTCGGCTCTGCGTTTGGCATTCGATTGCGTTGCCGCGATATCTTGATGACTCATGGATTTGCGATCAATGAAGACCGTAACGAATGGATACCAAGATGCTTGAACAGGAATACGACCTGGATTCACCTTAAGAATGCGCTGTACTCGGGTTTCTAAACCAGAGGACAGGTCTACAGATGCGGTCGTTGTGTTGGCTGCTTCAAGAATGCTTTGGACCTGTTCTTTGACATTATTAAGATCAAGCGCCATCTTTAACCCATCTTAAAACCTGCTGTGAAATGCTTTCCATTGCCGCATTGCTCAGCCACATGAATTTACGCTGCGGTAGCTTAGGCCCACCCACGTCGTGCGCGCCAGCGTACGGGAATCCAGTCTTTGTCTTGGCTTCATTAAAGAATAAAACACCACCGGATACAGCACGATAATTGCCAGGCTTCACGCCCTGCCTTAATCGGCCAGTATCTTGAAGGATTCGATTGCCTGACTTTCCGATCCTCTGCATGTGCTCTTCATACACGTCAGACCACGCGGTCCAGGCTCCGTCCGGTCCCTCTTGGTTATTAAAATGACGAATGATGTCCTGAAATACTGTCGCCGAAATGATCCCGCCCATTTCGCGAGACCCCTGTGCAGCCGAGCCAAATCTTTTTTTAATCCCTTTTAAAAATTCTTCGGCGTCTTTACCCTCAAAGATCGCCTGGACATTATCCGCCATTACTCTCGCTCCGTAGAGATGTCGTCGAGCTTATCGGGATCAACGGCCCAATTCAGACTGTCGTCTTCGTTAAAGGTGTTTGCGTAGTCGGTTGTATTACTCAGCACGCGATACGCTGTGTTGCTCTTGTCTGGAATCAAGGCCCCTGTCGTATCGGTGAGATCGACTTTGTATCCCGCGATGTTTTTTAAATTGTTCATCACGTCGTCTATGAAAGACTTCGCGCGTGTGAGGGACTCTTTAGATCCGCGTGAGTTTGCCCGCCACATGTAGCCCTCGGCCAAGCGTGTGGCCAAAGAACGAACAATGGGAGGAGTTCCTGTGGTGGTTTGGAAATATGCAGAGGAGAGATCGTAGCGGCGAGAAAGCCATTTGTTGACCTCTGCCTCTGCGTCCGAAATCATTTCTGTAGCAAGAGCGGTTGTGACCGAATCGAAGGTCAACCCAACCATCCTTGTATCTAACGTGGTAGTGGTCAGATACACAGAAATGCCCCCCTATTAATCAACCTTCTTATCGCGGATCTGGCCCCTAATGCTTTCCAGAAACGCTTTATCAATTTTCTTTTCCCAGCCAATCCACTCCGAAGTGGTTCCTGTGGCAGTAAGCTGTACACGAATTAATTTTTTTCCGCGCTCTGGATCGTAATCCGGCCTGCGGACCCATTCATACCAAGTGTCTTTAACTGGCTCTTGAATCTTTTGTTTTTCGGCCTGCTCTAAGCGGTGTTCGTGAAATGGTGTGGTATCAACCTCGGCTGCCTTGCTTGGACGCCCCGGGCCCTTGCGCACTGTCGTTTGTTCCATATGTCCCCCTATGCCTCAGATCCTCTACCAGATTTCTTTAAAAAGAAAGGGCTAGAGTGTTACCCCTAGCCCGTCTCCGAGGTATGCGCGGCTGTGTTTCTAGAGGCACACTCTTTAAGTAACGTCCGCAATGATGAACCCAGACAAGGAAGCAACCACCTTAACCTGGAATTCCATATTGACTTCGATGGCGTCAGATTCGCGCTCTTCAACGCGATAGCGTTTAACCATTGGAAGCGCTTTGCGGAAAACATATCCAGCCGATGGCTTTAATGGGCCAGGGGCTGCTGGTCGATACGCCCAGAACACACGATCGGTCCAAAGAGCAGAGATGGACTCTGCGGCTCCGAGTGCCGAAGTGTCTTCTGACATCATCGCAACCACAAGTTTTTCTGCGCCGATGAGCTTGGCAACGATATTCATGCCAACTTCCTGGCTCGTGTATTTAACGCGATCCAAGATCTGGGCATTGTTTTTAAGAGCTTGCCATGCAGCAAGACCCATCCCAGCAATGTTTGGGGAAAGGCCGCTGTTATTAACCACCGTTGCGGTTCCGGTGTCGAAGTGTGACACGGGATCAACAGTGGTCGTCGCATTCCATGCGGCGGTAGAGGTTAAGCTCAGGTTGAGCGACCAGGATGTCGTGGTGATCAAGCTCGAAACGCTCTTTTCGAGGCGAGCTAAGATTCGATCCGACAACTCATCGGTCATGTCCTGACGCAGATCGCTGATGTCATAATTGTCTGCATCGTTGTCTGCCACGTATCCCTTCAACGCATGTCGCGCGAGGTTATAAGAGGCGGTGCTGACTTCGAAGTCCCATTCACGGGCGACGCCTTTATGCGAGCGCAGTGTTTGAGGAATTCGGAAGTTGCGCTGATAGATCCGGTAAAGATCCGAGCTCTTCTTAACAGCAACCTCTGGGAAAAGTTCCATGGCCACATAGTTTTGGTTTCGGTATTTAGCCGAAATTGAACTGAGCAGCTGGTCTATGTGTAATTGATTTTCAAAAGGCATTTTTAATCCCCCCTATATTCCGTTAATTAAGGAATGCTCTTAAAGAACGGATTGATCAAAACGTCAGCAATGGTTCCAGTGATGGCCACTGCAGGTCCGATCAGCGTTCCAATAACATAGCTTCCCGCAGTCGTATTCGCATGCGGAACGCCTCGACCCGAGGAATCCGCAGCAACGAGTCCGCCGCTCGACATCGTGTCATTGAAGAACACGCGAGCAATGCCAGAAACATAAACTGGAATCGCGCCAGTGGTGTCCTTAACGGTGTCAGCGGTCACGCCAATGGGCGGGACAGTCGCAGCCGAAGGATAAACGACGGCGTCAGATCCAGCCGTGTTTGCCGCAACAATGCGGTATGCCAACAAAGTTGTTAGAACCCCAAAAGAAACCGGTGAAATATGACTCATTTTTAAATCCCCCTCTTATGCGGATTTCTTATTCTTATTGCGCTTGGCGTCCACGATTCGAAACGCTTCTTTTCGTGTTTTGCCTTCAGCGATAAGCTTGTCTAATTCCTGAACCTCAGTGATCCCTTGTTCGATCTTCTCGCCTTCGATGGTGTTCTCTTTGGTGTTTACCTTGAGCATCTCGGCGTGAAGTCCAAACATCCCCTTGAGGGCTTCAAGCTTAGAAACTTTTTTCTCGTTGATTGAATATTCTTTCTTTTCTTCGCCCAAAAATAATTTGGCATATTCCTTCATGCTTGGGCTAATTGCCTTTTCGGCAACCAAGAGATCGACTGATGCATTGAGTTCCGCTTCCTTGCTGGATTTCTCAAGTTCAACGATGCGCTTTTCAGCGTCTTCTTTATATTTTGTGAGCTTTTCTAGCTCTTCTTTGCTGGCGGCTTGCGCCTTCATTTGTTCTTCTAGTGCCGCGATTTTCGCTTGCGCTTCTTTCAATTCATCCATCGAAAAGCCCCCCTTAGAAAAAAGATATGACTTAATGGTAGAGACCGTTTTTGGATCTGCATAGCTTTTTCTTGAATCAATACTCAATCCATACAGCGCCAACATATCGGAAAGATTTGACACGGCTGGCATATCGGCACCAAGAAGTGCGACCGCTGCAAGCATGCGACCATAAACTTTGTCGTTGATGCGCGTGTCCCAATAGATCTCAGCCGAGACTTTTCGGTACGCTCCGCGCTTGATGAGTTCGTAAACCTTTTCAGGAATGTCGATAAAGTCCGCTAAAAGCTTTGAGCCCTTGCGATAGAGATTAGAAATCCAACCCGCAGCGGGATAGCCGTCTTTTTGCAGAATACCCTGACCATCGTCATGCCCCAACTTCAGAGAGGGTTTAAGGGTTTCTTTGTTGGCGTTGAATGCTCGAACCATTTCGTCTAGGTCGTCGTTTGTATAGCGATCGCCGTTCCAAACACCTGCGGAAAAGATCTCTACGCCTTGGATGTCTTTGAGTTCTATTTTTTTGTCTTCGATGAGTTCCGGCACCTAAAAATGGTAGAGGCAAATCCAAAAAAATCAAGATCTAAGGGTTTTCTTGAATCTTGCCTTCTGTAATTAGGTTTGCAATTGCAGTGTTTACATCGTTTAAGGAAAACCCAGAACCACGAAGTCGAGAAACAATGCCCGCCTTATCAACTGGTTCGTTAGATGCGACCATGAGCAAAATCATTTGCTGAAGTCTTCGAATGATTTGTGGCCCAGTCAATACCCTTTGAAGTGTCGCTGCCATATGTCCTTATCCGATTGTTCTAGAAAAAACGAAGTCAATCCGCGTTGGATCGGGTCCGTTTTGTGCAATCTTAATGAGCTGTTCTGGAGAGAACTCGCTTGCAAGAGAACTCATGTCTGTGAGTATCGCTTGCTTGGATACCCACGCCGTAACTTCGGTGCTCTTACTCACACTTGGATTAATAACCTGGGTAGACGCCAAGAAACTAATAAAAGCAAAGCTCGAGTCCTCGGCTATGCCAATGCCAGTAATGTCTGCCGCAGATAAGCTGGGAATGTTTGGGTTCACAAGATTGTTGAACACCATTTGTTTCGTAACTGTGATCGTAACCCTCTGTGTTCTCTTTACGCTCATATGTGTGCTACCACATATAATATTCCATCAAAGGAATCTAAAAATCCAGCTTGTAAATTTAGATCTGGGTTTGCAAACGCAAGCCCACTTGGAACAATGCCAGTTGTAGATTCTAGGGCCAAAATATTTCCATCTCTGTCCACATGAAAAAAATCAGCGCTGGACATAAGCTGCAGATTAACCCCATTGAATGTAAGTGCCACGATCGGATCTGATACTGACGGAGCAAATGATTGCACAATCACACCCGCCATTATGTCTATTTGTTCAACGACCGGTAAATTCCCCGAAGATATGCCGTCATCAAAAAGAGCCCAAAGATATAAGCCATCAAACTCTAGGTCTATATATCCATTTGCGCCAGAAGCTGATGCTGATTTTTGAAGTATTGTTTTCAGCGCGTGACCCTGTTTTGATATTTTAATTATCCCTGTGATTGGCGGGTCTTCGTCCGAAAGAAGCACAGACACATATAGATCTGTATCGTCTCTGGTTATGCCGTGAATGGAGTTGTAGCCAAACCCTGTTAGGTCTAATTCTGATACCTTAGTTAGCGTCCCCTCGTTGGTTAAATAATGCTGCTCAACGGTGCCCGGCGATTTTGTGACCCAAAGATAGGGGCCATCTATACAAACACCGGTGATGTCTTCCCCGGCGTCCAGTGCAAATGTTTTTAGGACTTTGCTCTCTATAATGAAGGAAATTGAGTTGGCCATTAGCTTCCAAAGAACAGTTTGGCGTTGCTCACAGTAAAGAAATTTGCCGTTGTACAGCCCGTTGTAGTTACGCGCACGCGCATGGTTCCTGTCTTTGGACATGGAAACGTAACATGTAAATCCTGTGCAGTAGCAACCGCTGTGTCATCAAAGATGAACTTACCCAGGAATCCATTCTTCATTGTGAAATAGCTGGTTCCATCCTTGGCCTGCATAAAGAACTGAATGTCGGTTGGCGTTCCGGTCTTGGCTACGGTGACAACGAAGTCTGCGGATCTAGATCCTGTTGGTATGGTGACATCTGCCCCGTTGGTGCTGGCACTTGTTGTGTAAGAAACGCAGATGCCAGTAATTGTGGACCCGGCTTCTATATATCCACGATTAATAATCTGCTGATAACCCTTGAGATCAAAATATGCGTCTACACGATCGCCCGATGCAACTGCGGTGGGCTCTGCTGATACCGCCTTACCGCCAATCTTTACTGCCCCCAGTGTGTCTGGAGAGTCGTGCGCGACGTTGCCAGTAACAGGAAAGCTTCCGTCGTTATTATAGTTTGCAAACTCAAATGCCGTATCTACAGCAAGGACCGGGAAAAGCCCAAGGGCGCCGCCCACCCCAACGATCGTGGCGTTCACGTTATAAATACCAGAATCATCGCGCAGCTTAAAATAGCCCACCTGTGTTGTGGTCTGATTCACTGGGACCGTGCTTTGATTAGACGCGATGACCATAGACACAGATCCAGCCATCGTAGTCTGGCCTAAAGCGTCTGGAATTCCTGCGACAATGTTTGAAAGCAATGATCCGATTGTGGCGAGATATGCGTTCGTGGTCGCTGATTGCGTCACTAGCGTTGCAAGCTGTCCGCCCATTGTGGCTAGATACGCATTTGTGGTGTCTTGCTTCGCCCCGGTGGCAAGTGCTGCGTAATATCCAGAAATTGTAGAGAGGTATGCGTTGGTCGTTGCAGACTGGGTGACCAATGAGGCGATCTGTCCTCCCATGGTCGCAAGATAAGAATTCGTTGTATCCTGTTTTGCTCCTGTTGCCGCGCCAGTTGGCAGTGGAAGGGTTGCGTCTGAAGCCAAGACAACGGAAAGAGACCCTGCTGTGGTCGTTTGTCCAAGCAGTAAGGAAAGAGGCTCAGCCGCGCCGCCGTCTATGCCAATGTGCAGTCCACTATAAGGATCAAAGTACACCGACACAATGCTATCAGCTACTGCTGCCACAGGAAGCGTGTCTGAAGATACTCCACCAAAGAACCTCATTGTTTACTGAACCCCTCGCCAGACTCGTCTTCAATAAACTTATCGATGTTCTTTCCGCCAACCGATTTGTCGGCTTTCCAGTCTTCGTATTTGGTGATCGGAATTAGTAGAGAGCGACAATTAAAATGCAATGGAGGTATCGGCTCATCTCCCTTGGCAAAGATCTTGCCATGAAGGCCATCGCAGATCTCCGTCGTCCGGTCATCAAGGATCGCAGAATATTGATAAGCTGCAACAACACCAGACTCCTCAAAGAATTCATGCCGTCCTCGATTCATGACTTCGGTAAACTTCGTGCGTGCGTAACGCTCAAGTGAGATCTCGCTCAACTCAATTCCTTCTTTACTCAGGATTCCTGCAATCTCACTCAGCGGAAGCCCGTCTTTAATGGCTTGAACCAGCTTTAGCCTAACATTCTTTTTGATCTGATATTCGAAGTCGCCGATGTATTGAAACGTTTCCTTCTCTAAGAACTCTAAGAAGTCTTCGTTCTCAAGTGGGAGCGCGAAGTTACCCTTAAGCAGTTCCGACTGAGCTTGTGACTTGGCCGCCTTGTGCGCCTCTCTAAATTTAGATTTAAGAATTTGCTTCAGCTTTGATCCAAATTTAATCTTGATCTTATCGATCTTGTCGAGATCTTGCGTCTGCAAAATCTTCTTCTGTTTGATCTGTTTAATTAGATCATCATAGATGTCTTGAATCACTGGGTTCGCTTCGGTGATCACCGCGTCCTTCAGCGAATTCATATTATTCTCAATCAGTTTAAAATTAGTCTTCTTAGAATATTCCCCTGGCGTATCATTGAAGATGCGCTTGAACTCTTTTTTATCGGAGGATGAAGACGAGCCAGAATCCGATTGACTATCTGACGCTTGGGGTTCTTTTTCTTGTTGTGGCTCTGCTTCTTTTGAATCCTGGGGATTAGCTTCTTCTTCCGCGTCCTCAATCGGAAGGACCATTCCTTGGGTTGGCGCTTCAGGATACTCGACCGAACCCTCTGGGAACTTTGCAAGCTTTCTAAAGTGATTAATCTCTTCTTCCGATGGGGTGTAGAACTTGCCCTTCACGCCCTCTATCCAGAGCTTCGCCAATTCCATGGCGTCTTCGTCGCTGATGGGTCTCAATTTAAACTTCGGGTATTTATCCACTTCTCCAAAGTTGTATCGAACAATCGGTTTGATGATTTCTTTATTGACGATGTCCTCTATCTGAGAGCGGCGTTTGCCAATGTGTTTAAAAAAGACGGCCATCTGGTCTTTGCCTAGCGAGTAAGATCCGCCGGATGTTTCAGAGCCCTGGAAGCCCAAGAGATCTGGGATCATGAGCGCTCGGCCAATAAACATATTAAAGAGGTTGATCCCCTTGATGTACGCCTCGCCGTCGCTCTTGGCCTCAAGAAATTCCATCTCAATTTCTTTTGGGAGAACCAATGCGGACTTGGTTTGAAGCTTTTTAAGCGCTTCGAAAAGCTTATCTACCGCTGCTTCCGGTGCGTTCTGGTCGTATCTTCCAACTGGCGTTGGTGACGCCGCCTTCTCAAGGTAGATTGCATAGAACTTTATAATTTGACGTTTAATAAACCAAGCATCGTAAGCAACCCGAAGGTCAGAGGTGCCATAAGGATTTGAGAATCGTCTATTGTTAACGTAGTGGATCAGGGCAGAGGGATCAATGTCGAGTGAGCCCCTGGGTCCACGTTGTTCATAACGGACCATGTTCCCATGCGTGTCTGTATGCAAGAGCCAGGTCACTGGATGTCGTGGCTTGATGCACTTAAGCGAAAGCAACCCGTCTTCTTTGAGTTTGAAGATCTTTTCGCTCACCGAGAAGCCGTACTCATAGGCTGTCAAAACTTCTTCGAGCGATTCCAGGAATGGAATGTGTGGATCTTCACAAAGGGCGACCTCAAGATATTCCTTCATCTCTGCGTCAGATTCTTGATCGCCTTCGGAAATGATGTCAAAGCCCGAGGCAAGAACTAGGTCCTTCTTGAGCTGAAGACAGACGCTGATCTGATCGTCGTGGGTCATGTCCTCATAGGTTCGATAATCGAAATCCTGTTGAACGAGGTCGTCTGGGTTGTAGGGCTTGATTTGGGAGGCTTCCCAATAGCTCGAATCAGAAAAGGATTTCTCGATGAGATTCACGACTGGGTTATTCGATAACTCGGCTCTTGGCTGCGCCCGCTTGTTTCCTGGCGTATCCCCAACATCTTCGTATTCAGCCATAGAGATCCCCCTAAATTCGAATCATTTTGCCGATGTTGTCATAAAGGCTCAGTGATCCTTCTTTGATACACATTTGCACTGCAATCGCCGAGGCAATCACGCAGTCGTCATGCTTTCCTGTCCCTGCTTCTATTTTTCCATTCTCTTGAACTAGGGTCAAACATTCTTGCAGAGTTGTGCGATCCTGAAGTTGCACTGACCCGTTTTCAACCCCATCTATCAGAGTATCGAGCATAATGGGTCGAGTGACACGATCCGTTAACCAACCGAGGCGATCGTCAGTATGGACATAGAGATTTTGGTATCGAATGTGCTCATGGAGCTCCTGAAGGACCGCATGTCCGTGATTGTTACGTTCGACAGCTACAAGTGGGTATTGATTTCCACGTTGGATATACTCTTTTGAGAGTTCTAAAATATGATGCGCAAATTCGAAAGGCTTAAATTGCCCGCGTAGAATCGCGACTTGTTTTCTGGTTTCTACTTCAAGCACCTGAGCAACGCTAAAGTCCCCACGCACACCCTCTGAGGTATCGCATCCGATCACATAGCGGTTGGCTCTGTCCCTGCGGCGATAGATTTTTAAAATGTCTGTTTCGTGAATGGGTGAGGGAGCCGCGTCGTAAAGCTCCTTCACGCGCACGAGATCCATGGCCGCATTGCCGGAAGAAAGGAAACAGGACTGATCGTCCTCTGGATATTCCTGTTTGAAGAGGTGCTTCAGCTCTGATTGTTTAGATCTTCGATAGGCAATCTGCTCCTTGGTTATTTCGAGCTTCCATTTTGTCTTAACCTTTTGGGTGAATTCTTTTTCTTCGTCTGTGAGCCTGATCTTTCCAGACTCGGTTTGGTACTCTTCAAAGAGAAACCAAGGGAAAAATAGCTTCTCGAAATTCTGACTGGGGTCCATCCACATATCGTAAAAGTAGTTGCCCATTCCATTGGGGGTGCTCTCAAGCGTGATGATCCCGTCCTGTGGAACGGCTTGCATGGTTGAGATGACCTTGTCTGGGTTTTGAACAAAGGCCGCCTCAGAGACGTGGAGGTGGTGAATGGTGTCGCCTCTTGATTCTAGATCGCAATAGATCTTAGAGTTCATGTAGGGGAATCGCATTTCGTATTGAGATCCGTGGCCGCGATCAAGTTCAAGGTTAAATGGGCGGGGCAATTTTGAATGGGCGAGTCTACAAATTTTGAATATCTTTTTGATCGCATCTTGTTCGTGCGCAAGGATGCACGCGGTACGATTCTCGTTCCAGAGAGTGTAATCGAGCATCTTTACGACCTCTTGTGTGGTGACTCCGAATTGCCGGGCCTTCAAGATCATCTTTCGTCGTGCAGCGCACTGATTAATCTTTTGCTGGATTGAATTGGGAACGAGGCTAGAAAGTTTTCCGCCCTTGGTGGTAATTTTGTAGAGCGTTCTTAACCGGTATGCGTCGTCTTCGATGAGCCTTTTAATCTCATTCTTGTTCTGGCTCAGATCCATTTTTCTTTTTCATGAGATCTGCAATGTCTTGTGCCGTAATCCCACCCTTAACTTCCCCAGAGTGTTCGGTTCTGTCGCGCCATCCAAACCGATTTTTCATATTAAATATCCACACTGTAGAATTTAAATTGACGGCGCCAGGACCGGATTCATTCTTCAGTCCTTCTACGCCCTTAGCTTCCCAAAAGATTCGGTTCTTTGCGAAGGCTAGCTTTTTGGCTTCTGAAAAGTCTGGGTTCGCGCCTTCCCATTCATAAAGGGTAGAAATGGCAACGGTGAGATGACCAGCGAAGGCTTCATAGCTAAAGCCCTGAGACATGAACTCAATCAGTTCTTCACAGTATTTTGGATCGTATTTGGTGGGTCGACCGAAAGCCATTTATTGCTCGATCCTAATTCTCTCAACGCATTTCAAGTTCACAATCAGAACCTCGCCCGTTTGCGGGTTTGGCATTTTGATTGCCTCACCTCTCTGAACCCTACCCTCAATATCCGACTCAAATTGATTAAATTCTCTGAGTGAAAAAGTAATCTTCTTGCCTGAAATGAATTCGAATGTGACTTTGGGTTTCTTCGCTGGCATGGGTTTAGATTACCCTCAGTCCAAACAAACGTCTATTTTTCATCCTACCCCCCAAAGAATCGGTCTAATGCGACTTTAATCATCCCATCACCTCTTCGTCGGAGGCGATGTTTTCGTATATCCGATAAAATTCATACGCCTTTGATCTTAGGCTTGGATCTGTCTTGTGCAGGATCGGTCCGACCAATTGAAAGCTCAGGATTGGAATCTCATGCGCGATGCAGGTGCGTGCAACGGCCAATGTTTCGCCTGAGTCAAAAAGAATCGGTGCGTGCTGTGGCTCGGAGCGTTTAATTGGGGGTGAGCCGAATGAGTGTTCTACGTGGACCACCTTTGCCCAAGTGAACGCGTCGGAGGGATAGTTCTTCCGAAGAAGCTCAGTGGATTCCTCGAACAGCTTGTCTTCAGTTGGATTTGGCGCGTCGTGTTCGTCTAGTGTTTTGGCCTTTCGTGTGAACACGATCGTGTCTCTCTGAACTTCTTCGGAGGCTGCCCAACCGAAGTGAAGAATTAAATCTGGCTTATGAATCGATTGTTGAATTGCGCGCGTTAAATAAAGCGCCGTATTGATTGATCCGAATCCGGTCATGCATATTGGAACCTCTCTGAAAAATGCGCCCAGCATTTCGTAAGTGGGAACGACAACCAGAATATTTTTCATTTGCTTTGGTCTTTTCTTTTGCCTGCCTCAAGAATGGGCAGGTTTCCTTCTGTTGGTACGTAGATCACTTGTGAGCCAGATTTTTCGGCAACTTCCAAATTATGAATCCATAGATAGCGCAGATAGGATTCGTTTCCCTCCAGGGATTTTCCGATAATTGCATTTGCTTCTGCGACGCCTCTTGCGCGAATGATCTCGGCTTGCGCTAGGGACTTTGATGCTTCTTCTTGAGCCATCGCTTCTTGTACTTTTATTTTTCGGTTCTGTTCTGCTCGTTTAAGTTCTGCGGTTCCAACCAGCTCCTGCTCCCAAACGTTGTATGTCGGACACCCCCAAGCGCCGCCAACAATCAAAAATATAATTAACAGGCTCAATGAGATAATTGCAACGCTCCTCAAATAATCGTTTTTTGATTGTTCTTTTTCCCACTCAGACATTGTGCTCATTTCTTTTTCCCCTCGGATTCGTTTGAGTCTTTCTGAACTACAATCACCGCGTTTCTAAACTGGATTGGAAACCGCAACTTAGTCAAGCGTTCAATTGCGCGATCTAAGATCGCCACCTCTTGCGTTAGTCCTTGGGCGAGGCACCGGCCCCTAGCCCACAGCAGTGTTTTTAAATTACTATCGTTCTCTTGTTTGTTGTTGTTGGACTCACTCACCCATTCCGCCGTTTTTTTAGACAGTGTTTCGTTGTAGGGCAGAGATGAGGTTTTGCGGTCGTATAAATATTTGTGAATGGCGTCAGACATCGTGGGATAATGCAGTGGCTGATAGAGATTCGCCTTCGCCGCGATTAGCACCGCATTGTTATCGAAATATTCGTGGTCCGTGATTTGATTCTTTACCCATGCTGAGTGCAGTTGCTGCTCAACCGAGGTTGGATTCGTATTCGGAACCTGGGTCACTGGATTCTGATTTTCCATTTTTTTCCCTTTCTTCTTTTTCGAGCAGAGCTAAGAGTTCCTTGGTTCTGGGGTCGACGTAGCTTTTGCTGTCGAGTCTTCCATAAGCGGGATCAAGCCAGTCTCGCCAAGTGGACACGAAGGTCGAGAAGTAGGGTAGATATTGCTCTTCGGTCTTACGCTCCGCGTGATACCGCACGAAGTTTTGTGTGGCAACTAGGCATTGGCTCAAATCGTTTTCCGATTGGATCTCTTTGGCCAATCGTTTGAGCCCCGCCGCCTTTCCCATTTTCCGTGGGTATTCTTGATAGATCTTGTCCAGAGGTAAAACCAAACCCGCTTTAGCGGGTGCGGAGTGTTTTGCTGTATTTGTATTTTCTTCTTTAGAGAAGAGAGAAGAGAGAGAAGAGATAAGAGGGTAGGCGTTTGCTAGCGATTTGCTAGCGATTTGCTTGAGGTGTTTTGCTTTTGATTTCCCACCCTTAGATCCAGACTCCTTCAGAAGTGCTATCCACTCGTGCAACTGGCGTGTTCCGCGCACATAAAAGAAATGCCCATGTTTGATCGCAAGATCAACCGCAACTAAATCCTCCCAATTTGGTATTTCTTTAAAGGCAAACTCAGGAACTTTCTTCCGACCATTAGCCCAATAAACTTGAGAAAGGTGCCATGCTTCAACAGCAAGACCATCTGCGAGGCGGCGAGAACCAAGTCGTTCTGCCAATTGAAATCTTCTCGGGTCTGTCCACCACGAGTCTTCTACATTGATTCGAGCCACTAAACTCCCCCAGTAAAACCGCTTGCATCGATGCGCCTGCGTGGTACTACCGAGGGCGCTATAATAAAAGTGCTCCGGAAGTTAAGCCCGTACTCGGCGCAAGTCAAGTACGGGTTTTTTATTGGTTTTATTGCGTTTCGTCAAAGAGGCACAAACTGTGGCCCAAGATCATCTCCCTGTGAAACCCCATGAGTCCAATGTGAGATCTTTGTCGGGGTGTATCCAAGAACCTTTACGGCGGGATCTCCTAAATAACCCGCATTTACTTCAACGATTGTGTATTCGGTCCGGGTTTGTACATCGTATTTGTTCTTAGCAACCACCCCACCCCTATGGGTGTGTGCGCCCAAAAAGTTTGCATTAAAGTATTCCCGATGATCGCCAAGCTTACCCAGCCAGCCATGGTGGGCCAGCATGCGTCCGAATTTGTATTCCTGTCGGGAATCAAAAACAGTTTCTACGCCTTCGAACTTAAAGGCGTCGTGAAACTTAAAGAAGGGTTCTGCATTCGGAGCGGCCTCGATTACGCGTTTGTATGGACGGACATCATGATTACCCAAGAGCTGAACACATTTTGCAAGCGGAGCCATTCGTTGAACCGAGAGCCAAAACTTCTCGGCCATTTGTCTGCCCAACGCGTATTCTTCAAAGGCGTTATAGATTTGAACGCTGCCAGGAAATTTCTTTGCGGCATACATATCGTAAAGATCGCCCAACTGAAAAACGTAAAAAACGCCTCGTTTTCCCTCATGAATCCATCTTTTGTAATGACGCTCAAGAAGCAAATGAGCCAGCGTCAGCTTATCAACGTGAACCCACGGAAGATGCGTGTCTCCATATGCGAAGTACCAAGGCCAATCATAGAACGGCAAAATGTTACTTACGCTACATAGGTCTGGTGCCTTCTCAACAACAGGAGCATAAAAAAGCTCAGAGGCCTTTAGTCTTTTTGCTTTGTAATGTTCTGGTTGTGGGAGCCCAGACGCCTGTAAGAGGGGTGTCCAGCCACCAAACAGAGTGTCTAAAAGATGTTTAGTAAAGCCGTAGTGATCGAGAAACTCTTCGCGCGTAGGCGTTCTCTGCATCTCAGAGGCCAGAGCCTTTATTTTTGATAGAAGTTCGTGCGTCCGTTCACGTTCCATCTACACAAATTGTTTCAGATTTATTAAATAGCACCTAATTTTTTTGCTAATTTATTCCTAAGATTATTTAACAATGTTTTATCTTTGATCCAGTGTCTGGTGTCTTGCACTAAGTCATGACCGTCCTCACCAAGGAGTTTCAAATATTCAACACTGTTAGACCCGTAGCGAATCGCCTTAAGACGAGCACTCGCCTGTGGGCCGCCTTGATAATAAAGCATTGTTCCATCGCCGTGCCCCCCCTCGTCGTACTGACCGTCGAGTTGAAATGCAGTTTTGATCTTTTTGTCGAGGCGATAGTACATCGCGCGCTGGGCGCCTAAGGCATAAGCCATCACAGGGAAAATCATCTGGTGAATCTCTGGAGAATCTAAAACCATGAGTGGGGTTCCCGTTGGATTGCTCGCTGGTCCTGGCGCGCATCTGCCCTGGCTCATGCAGCCCACATACAGACCATATGGCTTTGTGTAGGGCACAGTGAATCGCGGATCTAGAAACCACTCGGCGACGGGCCACGTTCCATCAAGTGGGGCCAGCTCCGGAATTTCAACCCAGGTCGAATATTGCTTCATCGAGGGCGCGTATTGGCGATAGAGCGCCGATTTCTGGAGAAGTGCAGCTAGGTTCGGTTGACTGGTTTTTCCATCCGGACCCAGCTGTCCTTCGTCGCGCACGTATCCCCAGGCGCTGGATGGAATCTTTCCGGATTGAATTGCTGCTTCGAGGGCTTGAAGGCTTGCCACCGAAGGTGTTGATGTGGACTCATAGCGAACCAGCATGGGCGGTGCGATCGCGTCCTTTACTATTACCGAAAGAAAGTCTGCGCCGGGTGCAGGGTCAGATTCAAGATTTGATGGGGAATAGGTTTTAATCCACTGCTTAATGGGCTCAATTCGGTGCTTCCGAAGAAACGTGCTCCAGTCTTTAATCGCCTGTGCTTTTTGCATATTGTGTTGACCATCGTCCGGAATGTTTTCGAGCTGCCAAACAGTGGCTGATACAATTTCCCCGTAAAACGGCATCGTTGGTTGTGTGGGCAACGCTGCGTTGAGCACGAGCACGTTGTAGGCCCCAAGCTTGTACACTCCAGGCGTAGCGTCTCTTGCCGCAGTCACATCAATCCAAGCCCCCTCTAAACCAATTACGCACGGAACAAGCGCATCTTTTTGTGCACCAATTGTGGCGCCGATGTACGACGGATGCGTTGTTGTGACTGATTTATATTCAAATAGCTCAATCGAAAGCCCAGCTGGCGGGGTGAGGGTTGGACAGCCAGACGCAACACGGATTTCAGAGGTTTCACCCTTGAGTAAAATTAGATCCGGTGTGATTGGATCTGGAGGAGTGGGCTGAATGGGGCCGGTGTAGCAAGCGGTTAAAAACAAAAACGGGATGAGTTTCTTCATCACATGTTCGTATCACCAATCAGCGAAAGACATCAGTAATTTTGCGCGAGTAGGATATCGAAGCTTACTAAGTGCTTTTTTTTCTATTATTTGAACGCGCTCAGGAGTTACGTAAAGAAGCTGACCAACATCTTCGCGTGTCATTTCATCGCCCGTTAAACCAAACCGCTTATCTATAACGAATCTTTCTCTCTCAGTTAAACCACACACAGAATGTTCGCCATTATCAATACCAACCATGGCTTTATCCAGTTGCGAACACAGTTCTTTTGTTTCAAAAACAGAATCCGGAGATTCTAATAATTGACGCTCGTATCCTGGAAGCTCATTTATAGAAACTTCACGTTGAACCACAGAAGATTTTATTTTTTTAAAAGCCTCTGGAAACAATTCTTCTTCGCAAATACCAACGACAGAACTTATTTTTGAAGCTTGAATAGACCAACCACTTTTCGTAATCGGAAACCACTTTAGATTCTCTATGTCACCATATTTAGTGTGATCTACTCCACAAAGGTCGGCCATTTGTGTTTGATTTAAACCAAGCCTTTCTCTGGCTCGCACGAGCCGGTTATTTTTTACTTTTATGATTAGTCTTAAATCCTTCACAATGGGTGCCTAAAATTTAATTTTGCAAATACCCCACGAAGTTTTTTTGCGACCCGATCTCTAGCCAGAGCCGCCTGTTTTTCTGTTTTAAAAACACCGACATGAATGTGCTTGTTTTTGTGCGAAATGCTTGCTGCCCATTTGTTTCTGTGTTTGTAAACGCCAAAATATTTTGAAGTGCCACAGACAAAATGTGTATTAAAAAGATTCTGCCCCCTGGTGCAGGCCCTTAGATTGTTTTTTCTGTTATCGAGCCTTTTTCCGTTAATGTGGTCAACGCATATACCAGCCTTTGGCGACAATATAACCCTATGCATGTATACTGGTTTGTTTTTTATGTTTGAACAAGCATAACCAGCGCTATGCAGGTACCACCTGTGTTTTGAAATGTTTTCAAAATCATCTAAATCAACCAATGCGTATCGCTTCGACCCAACTCTAATTCGTTTAAACGGCAACACACTAGTCGCGGACACATGACCCACCAACAATTTCTCCTGAGTCATTTTGTACTCCAAAACAAACGTAGCCGTTCATTGGGCTGGGAATAATCACAGCCGCCCTTGATCCTGATTTGGCTTCAGCACAGCCAGTTAAAACAAAAAGAGCTAAAATTAAATATCTCATCAGGCCGCCCTCTCACGTAAACGCTTTGAAACCACTTCCTTTGATCCACAGAGAGAGCAAAACCATCCCGTGGTTCTAAACATGAGATAGAGCCACACAAAGAGCCAGAGCCCGCCAGTGGAAAGCGTTAGAAACAAATGCATCAGGGGTTGTCGCTCTTTGCGCTTGAGTACAACATTTTCGCTGCACTCTAAACAACGTCCGCCCTTTTCTTCATACCGCGCCATAATAAACCTCCTTATGACGATTCAATGGGTCGAATAGTAGAGAAAGATTCCAGCCAACAAACAGAGAATCGCTGCGGCTAATCTTTCTGGACTAATATTTCTCGAATGCATTTGTCTTTCTCTTTCCGTGGTTAGTCTTTAATGCATCTAAATAAAATTCAATTGCAGAGGCGATAAAGGAGGCCATCGATACGTTTGCTTTTCCAGAGGCCTTTGCCTTTTCAATCGCGTGGTCCATTTGCTTAGCTAAGCTCTCATCCATACGAAAGCCAATGCGGCGCTCATCTTTTTGTTCGGGCAAATATTCTAACGGACTCTTCATTACGCATGCTCCCAGTCTTGTGCGGTTGTTGTAATTCCATCTGTAATCTTTTTAAATTCGTCCCATGTCTTAACAAAGTTAATGATCTTTGTCCTACAGGGCTCACAGGTCCGAACATGAGTCATTAAGTCGGAAGCCGTTGTGCATGGCTCTGCATGCTTGCGCAGAATATGTTTTGCAGCCTCAAAGTAGTCCACCTCAATTGCCTTCCATGTCTTCATAATACTTCCGCTCTTTCTCATCGTCTTCTTTTCGATCTTTCAAATATTTTCTAACGTCCAGGTACTGATCCACCCATTCATTTGCTGCGTCATCCTCTGCGTTCTGAATCTCAAGCGCCGTTAGCGTTGCGTCTTTTAGTTTTCCCACATCAGCTCCGCGGTTAAAAACGAAACAAAAACAAATAGAATAAACATTTATTAACAAGCCTCTTTTGTTTCTTTGTGTGTAAAAAACAGAGTGCTTCTGCAAATAACACACTCAAAATAAAAGCCGTCAAAGGCATCTCCAATATTCTGCTCTCTGGCTGCAACCGGAATGTAGGTATGGATCAAACCACACTTCTTGCAGATCTTTGCTTTGATTACTTCCAGAGTCTTCTTTGTTCTAGTAATCGTGTCCATAGATCAAGAATAACTAATGACGCCAATATTGTCAACAATTTATATGTCAAAATTCGTTGACAATCATTGTGAAACAAAATAGACAATTTGGTGAGGGTTGATAACCAATACGCGGAGACACTAAAATGAGCCTATTTAAAGCAGCCGAGCGCAAGCAGGCCAAGCTAAAGCTATTAATTTCTGGGCCATCTGGGAGTGGCAAAACATACACATCCCTTTTAATTGCCAAGGCCTTTGGAAAGAAAATTGCTTTTCTTGACACAGAGAACGGATCTGCATCCCTTTATTCTGGCAACAAAGGAATCCCTGCATTCGACGTTATAGATGTTGCCGCTCCATATACGATTAATAAATACACAGACGCCATTAACGCAGCGGTTGCCGAGAAGTACGACGTGCTGATTCTGGACTCTCTCACACACGCATGGGCGGGCAAGGGAGGGCTGCTTGAACAGAAAGAAGCGATCGACAAAGCCGGTAGGGGCAACTCCTATACGAACTGGGCCACAATCTCGAAACAAGACGAAGCTTTCCGCGCTGGGATTCTTGCTGCCCCAATTCACATGATCTGTGCTGTTCGGTCAAAACAAGACTACATGTTGGTCGATGACGGAAAGGGCAAGCAGGTTCCCAAGAAGGTCGGCCTGGCCCCAATTCAGCGCGAAGGCATGGAGTACGAATTCACGGTTGTGTTTGATCTAGCAATGAACCATGTGGCAGAGGTTTCAAAAGACCGCACAGGATTGTTTGATGGCAGGCAATTCATACCGGACGAAGAGACCGGCAAGTTGTTGTTAGGCTGGTTGAGCGCTGGGGTTGCACCAGCCCACACGACTGGATCAGTAGCGATTAACACACCCCCAGCGAGTCCAGGAGATTACCGAATCATGTTTGGCAAGACTTACAATGGGATGAAATTAAATGAGATTCCAAGAGAAGGCCTGATTGCTGCGCTCAATGGACTAGATAGAGAATATCAGTCTAGCGGAAAAAGCATCCCACCCATTGTTCAAGAGTGCTTCGATTATGCAGATAGATATCTGAATCCAGGTGCGTACAAATGAACCTAGGACTGATCACGCACCAAGAGCGCAGGGATCGGTTTGAAGTTGAATACACAGGGCGCGGCCATCACGTTGTCTATAGCCCGCCAACGATTCACGGCAACGAAGACATGTCGAAATGTGAAGCAATCTTTGTCTGTTTAAGAATAAAGACCAACCCAGACGGATCTCAAGACCTAAAAGAGCTTAAGGACTCGCTTAAGAAATATCAGCGGCTAGATCGAACGCCCTTTTTTCTTGTCTGCAACCTGCTTCCAAAGACCACAGATCATTTGCGTAAATTTTACAAGATGAGACTTTATGCGGCATATTTCGATCGGTTTGGCTGTGAAGACGACCCAATTGCGCTTGATACACAGTCAAATCTTTTGAAGGCAATTCTTGGCAAAGACTGTGTGTTGAGGTCAAACAGAGAGGTCGAACTAGAATATTTTATTGAAGTACTTTTAGATGCGCACGCGAGACACCTTGATTCTGTTATTAAGAAATACGGCGAACGACTGATTGTGGCACGGTCGCACGAAGGTAAACCCGGTTTCGGAGGAGAACAACTTGAAGACATGCAGGCGTTGATTAAAGAGCTCAAGCGACTGGGCCTACAGACCGGATCTCTTGATTGTATGATGTACGAGAACTTTTGCTATCGCGCGCATTGGGATAAGGACATTAGACCCCCACAAATTGTTTTTCCTGAGAACATAAACCAAATGAGGGATCTATGATCGCGTTTCACGGCAAACAAGAAATCAAAGAAAAATATCTCGCTCGTGTTCTGGCTCACCAGAAAGCCGACGAGATAATCAAAGGCAAATATTGGAACAAGGGTAAGGGCTGTGCGGTGGGTTGTACCATCCATGGATCGGAGCATTCAAGATATGAAACAGAGCTTGGCATTCCGACGTGGCTGGCTCGAGTTGAGGACCGATTGTTTGAGGGTATGTCGAACGAGAAAGCTAAAGAATGGCCAGCCAGATTTCTAAAGGCAATCAAGCCTGGCGTTGATCTTGAACAAGCAAAAGCCCCATTTCTGATTTGCGTTCTGGAGTCCGCACTCACGAGTTTTGATCACAACAAAAACCCAAAGGTAGCTGAATCCATTCAAGCCATAATTGCATTATGGAAACGCAAAGACATTGGCACCAAAGAATGGCGTGCTGCTGCTGCTGCTGCTGATGCTGCTGCTGCTTATGCTGCTTATGCTGCTGCTGCTGCTGATGCTGATGCTGCTGCTGATGCTGCTGCTGCTGCTGCTTATGCTACTTATGCTGCTGCTGATGCTGCTGCTGATGCTGCTGCTGCTGCTGCTTATGCTGCTGCTGATGCTGATGCTGCTGCTGCTGCTGCTTATGCTGCTTATGCTGCTGCTGATGCTCGCACCGCAAAGTTTGATTATTTTGCAGAGGAGCTTTTGAAGATTCTGAGGAAGTGTAAATGACCGACTTCCAAACCCGCGCGCGGGAGGCGGCAGTAGAAAAGGAAAAATAATATGGATCAACAAACACTAAAAACAATTCTCGAAAAACACCGGAAATGGGTAATGAACGAAGACGGCGGTGAGAGGGCGAACCCTGCGGACCGGCTGTATTTATGGGACAGGGTTTAACGATTGCAAGGTTGCAGTACGACGCATTCTTCGCGAGGGCAAAGATGAGTGAACCCAAAGAGAGCAACTATAAGAAATATCCAATTAAAAAAGCACTAAGCCCAGTCAATGGGCTGTTCTACAATTATACAAATCGCTATTGGTTAGTTAAAGACGACTGTTTGTTATTTTATAAAGGGACCAGCCCTCAATGCAATACCAACAGAACCATTGTCGAAAAAATTAATAAGTCACGTTTTTCTATCCAATATTTTGAATCGGTTTTTATTCCGATTCATTCTAACGATTTTGAGTACAGCATATGAGTAACCTCAACGAGCGCAATGACAAATGCGAATTTTGCGGAGTTATTATTTGGCAAGACGACCATAACGATGATTGCCCCAAACGGACACCAGACGCGACGGAAGTGGATATAGATTTTTATGACTAATTCAACTGAGCGCGATGAGGCGGTGGAGAGGTTCGTCGATCAGTTGTTCGCCGCAAGAGAGGCGATTACCGCACCTGGAAAACCGTCCACACCAGAGACTGTGCAATCTATTTATGATCAAATTTATGCGAAAGGCTTTAGAGCAGCGCTCACGTCGAAGGCGGTGCGCGATTTATTGGATGCATCTACAACAATACTGCAAATGTTTGGTCCAATTGAAAAGCCAGATACAGCTGGATCTGAAGTGCTTTCGAAGATTCGCGCAGCCCTCGCCCAATTCAAGCGCGAGTGTGGATGCGAAGAATGAACACACCCAGCTTTATATGTGGAATGTGTATCGGCTCAGGAGTCACGGCAATGATCGCAGCCCAGCCCGACTGGTGGCTTTGGATTCTGAGCGGAGTCGTCGTGGTGATTTATATGGCGTGGAAAGACGCGAAGGCTGAGCATGAAGCTAAACGCGAGAGTGGAGGGTGAGGGGATGATTAAGCCAGGAAAAACAAAACGTGAGCGAGAGTTATTACAAGCGCTTTTTAAAATCGCATGCATGGGGAAAGGACTCAAAGAAGAGATGCGAGATTGGTCTGCTATTGGCCGCAACGCTGTATTTGAAGCGCGCGAGGCGCTCGCGGGTAAATGCAAAACCTGTAAGCGAAGGCTGGAGTTCAAATGATCACCGACGAGCAGATCGCGAAATGGAAAAAGGAAACGCAAGACCTCAGTGATCGCATGGGGGACCGCATAGACATCTCCATCGATCCCATTGAATTTTCCCGTCTTCTAACCGAACGAGATCGGCTCATTGCGGATCGGGAGCGGTTGAGGGAGGCGCTTAAAAGTCTCTCGTGGATCACGGGATACGAAGGGGAACCTAATACGGCCACAGGAAATCGTCAGCTTTGCAACGAGGCCCTCGCCGGATTTAAATAACCCCGCCCACGGGCGGAACGGAGGAGAGAAAGAATGGATCTAGTTAAAGAGTTTATCGAACGCGGATACGCAATCAAAACCAACGAGGATAATTATCAGCTCACGGAAAAGGGCCATAAGGCACTCGTGGAGATGATTCAGTCCAATCCGGAATTTTATAAGACGCAGTTTCCAGAATGGGTTCATAGCGTTCATTAAAGTTTGTCTCGTGGCATTACGGAAGGACGTATTGAAGTCGAAGACTTTCCGCAACCTATGCCGACGCGGAGGGTGTATGCGAGACGCCGTTATATGCATAGATAATGGCGAGCCCGTATCAAGCCGGGCCGCACGAGACGAAGATGGCGGGTGCCATATGAGGGTTGGCTTAATTGAGAATACAGCGTCTCGACGGAGACGACAGATCCAGCCCGCCGATTTTTGAAAGGGGAGAGAGATGGCAACAGATATGTTTGAGACTACTTATGGGAAAACTATCACAATTAAGCCAGTGGAAAATGGATTCATCATAACGTCTGATTTTAACCAATGGGTTTATACAAGTTTAAAATCCGCGATGGCTGCGCTTGAGACTGCGCTGCAAAAAGCAAAAGAAGATCTGTGTATAAAATGACACATTATATTTATCAACAATTGTTGTTAATCTGGAACCATGAAGAACGTAAATTTAATCTTGGTGGTAGTCGGATTGTTAATCGGTTGCAATCAACCCAGCGGGCCTGGGCCAACCGAGACACACTCATTGTCTGACAACAGCGCAAACCAGCCAGTGAACCCAGGTGGGTCGGCCCTGAACCCAACCTCAGTGAATGCACTGGTTTCAATTTCTGTGGCCAAGATCACAGCCAGCTCAGACCCACTGGTTTCAATCGCAAGCTGCGGAACAAATGAAATTTTAACTGGCGGCGGATGCGAGTGCCTAGATCACCCCAGCTACGCCGGGCGCATTAAGATCCAGCTTCCAGAGAACAACACCATGCGGTGTGAGTGCGTGAATACATCTGGGCAAGCTAACAACCACCTCGCACGCGCGCACGCGCTCTGCATGAGCACCGTTTCTCATTCAGTCATCAGCGGACTGTAATCTTAATTAAGACGGTTTAGACATAAAACAAAAAATGGAAATTGCTTAGGAGCGCCTGTACTCTGAGTCTCACCGAAAAGGGGGACTCATGATCGATCAACTTAAGCCGACAAAACCGTTCTCTGCCCAAGCATTTTCAAGCGATGTCATCACCAAATCATTCGTGGTTCAGAACAGCACTGACCACGCCTTTCTTGGATGGATTCCCACCGCCGTTACATTTGCCAAGGGAGAGCGCTTTGATCTGAGTGGGCTTGGCTTAAATGATCGCCCCTTTGAAATGAAACCCATCAAGCACTACCCCGATGGTTCTGTTGCGATCGCTCAAGTGAAGGCGGCCTATTTGCTTCAACCGGGCGAGATGGGAATTTCTGTTCTTGAGGAATTAAAGACACCTTTTCCGCTCAGCAAACAATGGCACCCAGCGGTGATGGATTTCTTAGGAGCCCACGGAATTCGCATCCGAGCAGAATTTAATGGAGAGGCAATTTATGCCGATCCAGTTTCTGATTATGTAGCCGAGCTCATGCACGACGGAGCACATAGTCTTTGCGCCAGAACGCGTAGACTCTTTAAGACAGGATTTCCCGCACAGGATCGACAAATCACCCTCACCACCTATGGAAAAGTAGAATCGCACAGCCCAATTATTGAATTCACTTTCGTCATTGGAAACGACCAGCGAGACGTTGCATCAGGCAACGGGGTGCAGCTCAACAACATTACGGTCGAGTGCGCCAAGCCATTTGAGATCTATCAGAGAGCAAGCTTTGGAAATATGAGCGCGCTCTTGGGCGATGGCCAGACGCTTGCCTTTAAGGTCTACGTCAACACCGACCCATCTGTAGAGATTTTTAACAGCACCCTAAGAGCCAAGGGACAGGCTCAATTCATTGGGCTTCAAGCTTATAATGAGCACCAATCGACGCAGGCCATGCTCTCGCACGCAGTAATTCCCAACCCTAGATTTGTTTTTTCAGACACGCTAACCGTGCGCACGCAGCTTGAGAATCAATACAAAGCGCATCCACTCGCCCAAGCGAAAGACAACCTTGGCTTCATTAATCTCAACCCACCCAACACAGGCGCTCAGCCCGATTTTGCTTCCACAGTTCCGGTCGACATTCAAAAAGGAATGCAGGCCTATTCGCAATCGGTTCTCTCTCGCGTCTTTGCTGGCGTGATGCGCGAGTGCTGGAGGCCCTCTTTCTTTTGGCTCCCAAACCACACGCGCCCGAGAAGCACAGACTTTATTGAGCTCTTCTTTTGGAGTGGCCGCCCTCATTTTGATCGTTCATGGAATCCTAATTACCCAGAATGGAACAACCGCGTAGGGATTTTCTTCACTGGACACGGCGGATGGGGAGGAATGGACAATCAGCACTGGAGCAACACACACCTCAGAGCCATGTATGAGCTCACAGGAGATGAGTACTTGGGCGACATTTGTCGCTATTACATCACGATTGCCCACTGGAACTTCTTCACCAAATGGCTCACCCACATTGAGGCAGAGCGAGCCACGCGCACCATGAAGGACGCATTAGCACTAACCGAGCTCTTCCACGGAAGCGCAGAATCCCAAGAGCTCAGGGCCAGAATCCAACAGAAGAGAACTTATTATTTCCAAGACGTGAGCGCCAACATTGCCGGTTACGGGATTGCAGCCGCAGCCCCCTTTGATGCGTGCGATCCACGCGTAGTAAATGGGGCTTGGTGTCCTCTCCCGCCCGCTAATCCAAACATAGCGATAGTTGGATGGCAGACCGGGTTTCATATGGAGTTTGAAGCGACGCAAGACGCGCCGGATCTGAGATATTTAACGGACGCGCCCAAATACTTCTTGCCCGACGGACAGCCCAAGACCTATCTCAAGCTGACGGATCAGGGCGCAACCTATGTGACTGGAGGCATTGGTATTCCATGGTGGGCTGGCTGGGTGTCTCTTGCGCTTGCCAACCCAGGCTCTCCAAATGAAGCTTTCGTGTTGGGCGCTGTAAAGACAAAACTCAACGAAGCGGTTGAAGCCAACCGAAATGGATACTTCAGCCATTACGATAGCTTTAAATCTTGGCTGTAACCATTAGCTGAGCGTAAAGAGCAAACGGAAGATTCCCGCCTGTTGCTTCATGCATAGCTGCAGTGTATCCGGTGATCCTGGAGTCAAAAGATACCATGCTTCACCATCCGCCGGATTCGAAGGATCTAAAGCCAGAATCGGATAAGCAGGCCCAGGAATCCCTTGTTGACCCTCGGGACCGACAGGTCCTTGAACACCTTGTATACCATCTGGGCCAGCGGGTCCTACTGGGCCTTCGGGACCGGTTGCGCCAACCGGTCCTTGCGGTCCCATCGGACCCTCAACCCCTTGAGGACCAGCTTCGCCTTGGGGGCCCTGAGGACCAATGGGGCCCTCAATCCCTGCTGGACCTTGGAGTCCTTGCGGTCCTTCAGGACCAACCGGCCCAGCAACGCCTTGTGGGCCTTCGGGACCGGTTAGACCAGTTGGACCTTCGGGCCCAGCGATGCCTTGCTCACCTTGAATTCCTTGCGTACCCTGGGGGCCCGCTTCTCCCTGAGATCCCTGTGGACCGACCGGACCCTCGGGACCCTGTGGTCCCATCGGACCCGCATCGCCCTGAATCCCCTGCAATCCTTGGGGGCCCTGTAGCCCAGGCTCACCCTGCAATCCCATTTCCCCCTGAAGGCCTTGAATCCCCTGAAGACCGGGTTCTCCTTGGAGACCCATCTCACCCTGAATTCCTTGCACGCCTTGTGGACCTACTGGTCCGATGTCACCTTGTAACCCCTGCGGGCCGGTTGGTCCGATGTCACCTTGTAACCCCTGCGCACCTTGAGGTCCTATCTCACCTTGTGGTCCAGCTAATCCCATCTCGCCTTGGGGACCTTGTGGACCAACTTCACCCTGTGGACCGGACTCACCCTGTAACCCCTGTGGGCCGGCGACACCAGGTTCTCCCTGCGGGCCAATTGGTCCCATTGGACCAGGTTCTCCCTGAGGACCCGTTTCGCCCTGGGGCCCCATCTCACCTGGTAATCCCTGTGAGCCCTGGGGACCAATAGGTCCAATCGCGCCCTGGGGACCGATTTCACCCTGTGCTCCCGCTGGACCTGATGGTCCGGCTGGGCCCTGCACACCCTGTGGGCCCTGGGGTCCTGGGGGGCCTTGAGGACCTTTTGCAAAATAATTATTGATCTCGACTTTGTCGTCTCCAGAGCCCTGATCAATTTTGTTGCAGCTGTTTTTCTTTTTCATGTTGGTCCCCCAAAATTTTGAGATTAGTCTTCTGATGCAATTCATGTTTTATTGTAGGGCAAAAGAAATCTGGGGGAACAAAAAATGAAATTTTTATGGCTGATCTTATTGATTGGAATTTCTGCGTGCTCTAAGTCGCAAGCAACCCAAGAGACAAGCGCAACACCAGGAACAATTGTTGGTCACAACAAAGGCTGTTTATATATGCCAAGTCCAAGCTGGACCACGATTGTCCGCTGTGATTACGAAGATGAAACCTGTTTCATTTACAACTCGTATGGAATTTCTTGCGTTAGGAAATAAGCAAAGGCATCGCGTCGCGTGAATATCCCTCGATAATCACCGAAGCGGATTCGTTCTCATGTACCTCTCGGATGGAGGTCATGACCTTAATGTGGCGATCATCAAACCCCAGGATGTCCCCAATGGAATCGTGCATCGCTTTGTTGAGGTTACTGACATCCTTTTTCTTCAGCCGCCCATCTTTGGTATAGACGCGCGTGGGATGTAAGTAATAAACGCAGGTAATCATGAGCTCGCGATTGGCTTGAATCCACTCCGAGATCGTTGATTCGAAGAGTTTGCACTTCTGAAGGTTGGCTTGCCGATAGGAGAGCATGAGCATCTGAAAACGCGAAAGATCGTTGGTTCTAAACCGCCGCTTGGTTCTAAAGTTCGTTGCATAAGCAGCATTCTCAGAGGGCGGAATCGGAAGTCCAGAAAGCAAAAGACCATTAGACATAGGTCTTCATGTCGGCTGCGAGCTGAATGTGGAAATGCATCACACTTGTTTCTGAGGCGCGGTGATGGATACAGGTCTTCTTTCCGTCGTTCCTTGGGTATCTCGCGTTGACTAGATTAACTATACAATCACGCTGCTCTTGGGTGAACGTGAACTTGTGATCGTGCTCATCTCTCAAATCCACGGCGCGTCCTTCCGTATGAACACCGGACTCGCCAGGAAGTGGGTCGGATACGCGGGTTACTGTGATCTCAATTCCAAAATACATTCTCGTAAAGAGATCGAGCTCGCGTACGAGGTTCTGCAAAAAGATTGGTGTCTTCTTCAACTGCTCTTCGAATTTATCTTCTTTAAATTTCATTTCCCACTCGGTCTCCAGACCTGGCAGCCTAAGATATAGGTCTGATAGAAACTAGAGAAATCGTCATAAGACATGCAGACCATCTCCGAGAAGTCTTGTTGGTTGCAGGAAATGAAAGCCCCGTCTTGAGCTCGCTTCACGCCCGCAAGATCAGCAGATCCAGCCCAAAGGTGTCCATTCCATTTGGGCATGGCCGCACAGCTATTTAAAAATAGACTCAAGCTTAGAAGTATCGCCTGTTTCACGCGCATCTTTTAACCCATCCTTGAGTTGTTGAAGTTTTTGACGCCGCTCGAAGTAATCAATCACTCCGTGAAGAATCGAGAAGATCTCTCGCGCAAGCTTAAGAAAGTCCGGGACTGAGCGTAATAAAACGAACAGCCCCGTAATCCAACCAAACATCGGCTTACTTCTTTAGAAGAATCGCAGCGAGCTCGCCCGCGCGATAGCCAACAGTTCCAGCAAATGCGACTGGATCTTGTTTCAGTTCGTCATCGACAAGGCTCAAGCCCTCGCTTGCAGCCATCAAAGCAGGTAGGCTTGATGCCACGATTTCAGCAAGTGACTTCTTTGCCTTCATGTCGGCGACCAATTGTTTGATCGCCAAAAAGCAATCATCCAATTCTTTAGCAACTTCCAATTGTTTCAGTGCCATGCTTCCCCCCAAAAAGGATCATTCGATCCGTGATATTCTCTTGTCCAAATTGATCAAGAGATCCTTGATTTCATCAAGCTTGTTTCCAAAATCTTCACGGGTTTTCTTTATTTCCGCTTCGTTGACGATGGTTCTAAGCTCAGTGTTATCGGCCTTATATTCAATCTTAGAAACATAAAGGCCTATGCCGAGCGCAACCGAAACGCAGATCGCCGAAACAGAAATAAAGGTAAACATCCAGCCAATGGGGACAGAGGATTTATCACTCAAGATCATACTTGATGGACTCCCGTATCTCGCTTAGCCGCTCGCACCCCGTGGTCTCAAATATAATTCTAACAGGCTTTTTCCGATCTTTGTCCTGCGTCTTGGCCCAGGTATTCACATCAAACACACCATTCTTGGCGTCGTGCGTTATTGATGCATAGAAAGAAACGCTCTCTGGAAGCACACGAAAGACAAACCCGCACCCGCACGCACACGCGCGTAAGACCAGGCGTTCAATTAATTCTTTGGGAATCAAGAGGCTGTAGATGCTGGGTTTTCTTTCTGCGCTGTCATAGTGGTTGGGCTCCCCTCCGTTGGCATGGGCAGACCGGCATTAATCTGCATGATCCATGTAATTGCGTCGTTGCTGCATTGCTTGGATGTTTTATCCAAGAACGCAAACACCTGCCTTGCCTCTTGTTTGAGCTTGAGTTTGTCGCTGAGATCTGGCGCTTTCTCAGACATCTGAATAAAGCAATGCCCTAGGCCCGTAAGAGTCTGTGGGTCGTTCGGCTTCATGTCTAAAGACTTTTGGAAATACGTCACGGCCTTGTCAAACTTCTCATAGCGAAGCGAAAGATCGGCCGCAAAGTTCGCGACATGAGCTGAGTTAGGACAGCAAGCGATGGCGTGGTCGAGAAACTGCTTTTGGATTTGCTCATAACCCAATTGATGCAGCTTACTGCGCGCCATCTCATAGCGATTGATATGGGCCTCTGGGTAGTTGGGCCAGATCGTAAGCGCCTCTTCGAACCTGCCCTGCATCGCAAGTTTACCCACCTCAAATACTTTTTTCAGGTCATCTAACCTCTTTTGTGGGTCGTCAAAAGTGAGTGCTTCTTGCATCAGTGAGTCATCACGAACACATAAATAAGTGTTGCCGTAGAAAGTATGATTATCGCGTACAACTTTTAACCCCGACTTTTTCAGAAGCTGTTCGAATAGGTTCCTGCTCCAGACGTTGACATGATTAGTGTCGTAATAGGTCTCTAAATCAAATCCATTGAAACCAAAGTTCGTAAGCTCGGTGAACCAAGTCGGTACGCTGATGTAAAGCAACCCGTCTTCGGTCAAGGCCTCTGCGTATTGCCTGAGATCTTTATCCACACCCGGAATGTGCTCAGCGACCTTGTAGGACATGATCAAATCATACTTCTTGGTAAAGTCTGGCTGCTCGGTGAGATTGAATCCATACATCCAATAAGCCTCACGACGAAACGAAAGCGTGAGCTCTGTTCCGTAAAGCTCTGCATCCGGTACGAAATTATTAAACCATTTCATCGCCATTCCGAAGGCGGCGCCGATCTCTACGATTTTGGGTTTCTTCTTCCCTTTGGCTTTCCACTCTTCAAAGAGCGGGGCCAAGAACTGGCCGTGATAGTGCAGCTTGCGCTCTCCAGAAAAGAGATTGTTGACGGTCGGCGCCTCTCGGTAATCGTGCCGATAATGATTCGTCAGGTCATCCGTCTTCATACAGATCTTTGGATACGTTACAAAACCACAGGTCATGCACAGATTCATGCCAGACGCCTTGAATCGAAACTCATCTACATTTTTCCAATTGCCCTTTGTTCCGCAAACCACACACGCGAAGTCCCCGAAATCCGTCATCATATCCCCCTAATTGCGTTTCTTACTTGCCCAACACTAAACATCAGCTCTTTAAATTTGTTTGGATCAATCGCCTGATCTGCATCGGATAGGCTTAGTTCTGGCTTGGGATGCACCTCAACAAGAATTCCAGCCGCACCCGCAGCAACCCCCGCAAGAGTCATAGGCACAACGAGATCACGCCTACCGGTTCCGTGAGCAGCATCAACCACCACCGGAATTTGACTAATGCTTTTAATCGCAGGAATCATGCTGATGGAAAGATCCCACCGGACATGCGTTGCCTGGGTTGCCGAGCCACGCTCAATCAGAACCGGTGTACATGCCCCACCCTTTAATAAATATTCAGCAGAGCCCAAGAACTCATCGATTGTTGCTCCAGGGCTGCGCTTCAGAAAAACAGTCTTGTTGGTTCTAGAGAGACGCGTCAGCAAAGAATAGTTTTGCATCTGCCTGCATCCGACCTGAAGGCAGTCTGCATAAGGTAAAACAAAATCTAGAGAGTGGGCGTCTAGAACCTCAATCACGGTCTTTAGTTGATAAACACCGGCGGCATATTTAAATGCTTTAAATAGATCTTGTGAAACGATTCCATAGTTATCGTTTGGATAAGTACCAGCGCGAAACAAACCCCCCCGCAGGTGTGTGGCCCCAGCGCTTGCGACGGCGTTAGCGACGTAGTTGATTTGTGTTTCGGACTCTACCGAGCAAGGCCCAGCAATTACGATAAAGTCTTTTTGTTTGGGCTCATACGCGCGTACCCGATCATACCTAGGCGTCGGCCCCCACTGCCTCTTGTCCGCAAAACCAGCCATTAAATCCCCCGCGCACTGTT
>Ga0105347_1000091_pt1 | contig 42412 bp, 50 predicted proteins | sample EasRivMeERMLT890_FD_89677 | JGI IMG/M metagenome (GOLD analysis project Ga0105347, IMG submission 89677) | Soil microbial communities from meander-bound floodplain in the East River, Colorado, USA - East River MetaG ERMLT890 | ecosystem: Environmental > Terrestrial > Soil > Floodplain | place... | reverse complement strand
GCAACCTCTTCCGGCTTGCCCTCTTCGGGCGGCTTAAACGTCATCCATACAGTACCCATGCCGGGGACCAGCCTATCCAGAATGGCAGACTTCATTCCTTCATCAAAATACTTGGCGCAATGGACTTCGTATGTGAGTCCGCGCTGTACGATTAATGCCGCGACGCGAGAGGGGTCGTTATCGAACTCGCCTTTATGCAGGCGCGACACGTCGGGCTTTGGAAGACTGTTATAGAGGCTTTCTTTAAGGATTGTAGTGTTACTATAAAACAGGTTCACACGCTTATACTGCCCACCTAGGGAAGATGGGTCATCTTGTCCCATCGCTTCCCGGTCGTCTTCGTAGCGTGATTCTATCTTGCAGCCCCGCTCATGGAATTTGCGGCTAAACTCGTTCCACGAATTGAGTCTAGTCGGCCAAGGGTTTTTCTCTTGCTGCTTATCAGCCATTTTAGACTCTCCGGTTATTGCGATCCTTGCGGTCTTGCCAGAGGTTTTCTAGGTTCAGTGCGCGACCTAGGGGGGTGTTGAAATACTTGGGGGAGGATTGCGTAGTACGACGGGTTTTGTTACACTGTTCGGTTACATTCTTGGAAAGCGCCAGCATTCTAAAGGCGTCTGCCGGGTGGGAGTGTTCGTCATGCTCAGGCGTAGTGCTGAATACCTTAGCCTCTTCGTCCCATTCATAATGGTAGGCTTCTAGGTGTTCCAACCCCTTTTCGACCGCCTTACTGGCGGTATTAAACCATACTGAGGGGATTAATGCACGTGCCGCCTGTATGCCCATAGCGACGGACATATTTGGGACAATGTAGGGAGTAAGACCCCTATGGATAAATCTTTCACGGGCAGAAAGCTTAGTAGCAAAGGTCTTGTTTTTGGCATCATGGGGGAGGGCCGGAGTTCCCAAAGCGTAGGGCAGTGTTTCTAGCTCATCCAGCCAATCGTCTGCATCCCGTCCAGTGCCTTCCAGAAAGTGGACTATATGGACCTCACCATTTACTATCTGGTAAAACCAGATTGCAGTGGCGTCCGAGTGACCCAAATCCCACGCCGAGAATACCGGAAGATCAGGGATGAATGGTTCGTCATAGTCGATCTGCTGATTTTCGCACTTACCAAGTTGCCGTCCGAATATGCTACCGAAATTAATGCCTTCCCATGAACAGTAATACTCTTGTTCGATAATCTCGTCGGCAACACCCTCATCGCGCTCCGATTGGATATCCGCTTCTGTAATGATGCGCTCACCGTTATTGCGGAAAGTATCACGAATCGTTTTCGTGCTCGTAAACCAATTAGAACCGGGCTTCCGTGCCGTCTTCCATTGCTTGTACGCATGATTCTTTCCTCGGGGCGTGGTAATGAATGCAGCGAACCCTTTATTTTCCAGCAAAATGGGACGAACGAAGTCCCATGCAGCGGGGTCCGAAAGCGCCCATTCCGAGAAAATGACACCTACGGGATTGGAGCCTACAAGGGAGTTGTAGTTATCACTGCCCACTACTTGGTAATAACTACCCCCCTTAAGCCGTAGGTTCATTTCATTTTCATTGGATACCTCGATGAGTTCTTTCGGGAATGCTTGGTGGATAATGCGGCGGCCAGACGAATCCACGCCGTTCCAGACGACTTTCCGGCCTTGGTTAAGGGTGGGAAGAAGATGCCAATATGTACCTGTCCGTAGCTGCGACGCGATTGCCAATCCGTTAATAGAACAGGAGTCCTTACCTGCCCGTCGATGCCATGTGAGAAACGCACGTTTCTTCTCCGGGAATTTACCGTCTTCAAACAGGTAGTCGAAGAATTCCCTCTGGTGGGCCATTGGGAACCAGTTATTGGGAAGCTGTACGTTCTTATTCGGGCGATAGTCACGCATCTTCGTTTTGATCGTCCATGTTGAGCGTCACTGTGGGCGGCTTTGACAGAATATCCCCGAAGTTGATTTGCACATTAACTCCACCGGCCCCAGCCTGCTTGGATTCCTGGCCCCCACCGAAGTGCCTAAATAGGCTAGTGAGTTCTGCCGCGTGGTATTTTCTTTTTTTAATATGACAGCCCTTTGAGGTCACAATATCTACCGGCTCTTCGCCGAGTAGTTTGGGCATATTCTGTAGAATCTGATTCTCCACCCACTGGTCATTAATAACGCGTTGCGCGGCTACTTCTTTCTGTAAATCGGTTATATACGCGCGAGTTACTGGATCGTTATACATTTTCTGAATCATGGGCCGGGGCAGTTCCATAACCCGTGCGATCTTCTTGAGGCTAGCGCCGGACAGCACGAATTCCAGTGCAAACTGGCGTTGGTAGGGGGTAAGGTTTACGAACCCTTCATTACGTGCGCGCGTTACCCGCCCCGCGATGCTTTTAGGGTCAGCGAGTGCCCATTCTGCCTCAGGGGATTCATCAATCAGGAGTGCCGGAAGGTTATTCATTCTTTGATCCCTCTTACTGATCGTTCGCGTCCTGCGAGTGTTGTCGTAATATCATCGCCTAGGGCGGCATAGTATCTTGTTGCACGTGTCCTTCTAATCCGTGCAATTATATTAATCAAATCCTGCAAGGCTTCCTCGTTATTCGCGCGATGCAAGCGTGCGGCCAGTGCCGTATAGAATACCCAATCTTTGGGGATTACTAACTCTCCAAAGGCTTCGACGCGGTACGGGTTCATATGGTAGAGATTAACTCGATTGGGGTCCGACGTAAAGTGATGGCGCGGCACATGAAGTCTCATAGGGGATGAGATGAGCTTTTTTGGTTGTGCTTCTTCCTAAGTCCGGGGGTGCTACTAGCTAGCTAGGCCCGGCACTTCTTCGGGCATCCCCCGGCCTCCTGTTAAGGTATCTGAATAGCGGACCTCTGACCGTACCCCTACGTATGGGTATGGTTCCACGTGGAACGTGGGCACGTGGTCGGCGCATGTTCCACGTGGAACATATTTGTTGGCATGATACTTGCATACTCATGCGACGGAAGCCCCCCGGCCGTCGTTCAGGAACCTGAAGCCGGGCCTGCGCGGCCCGTGGCTGCGATTGCCCCCCCTCTCAGGTACGAGGGTGGCGGGTGGGGGGCTGCGCGTTGAAATTTGGCGCGCGAGGCTGAAAACAAGGGGGATTCCACGCGCGAGCCGGGGCGCGAGGGCGGCCCTACCAAAGCCCGACGCCCCGGCCGCTCCAAATCCCCCGCAGGGGGTCCGGAAGTCCGGGGTCCGCCCCCCTTTTAACTCGCTACACAGTTTTGCCCTTAAAAAAGCCTCTTTTTTGTAACTCTCTCAATCTCATATATTACCTTAAAAGGGTCCGGACCCCCTGGACCCCACTACATAAAACCTAGCGCAATCAATGACATACAAGGGGGTCCAGCCTCGCCGACCTTTGGAACCGCCCCGGACCCCTCAGACCCTCGCAACCGACGAACGGCACAAACTGGCATGACGAACGGCATTGACCGAAATAACGTGACGCCCAGATAATGGCTTCGCACCACGACCACACCGCCGAAACCGGCAACCGCCCCACCCTCTCAAACAACATAGGACTAAAGAGCCATGAACGTAGCCGATACCCGCATCGCCCTAGACCGCTTTGCCAGCCCCGGCGAGGCCGTGAAAGCCCGTCGCCTGATCCGCCTAGCCCTAGAGGCCGGCTATGTGGTAAGCGTTCAGGACGGCGAGGAATGGACGGTTAAACAGTCCGCAGACCGCATGACCATTCTGGCCGCGATGGCGACCACTGGCGAGGATCGCATTCGCTTTCGTAAGGCGACCGGCGAGCGCATCGGAACCGCATACCTCATTTATGGCAACGCGCACGACGGTTCGGAACTCATCGCCGACTATACCGGGGGCGATGAAATGGCGGCCCTTGTGGCGCGCGTCTGAGGGCCTAGGCCGCTGCCCCTTCGCATGAGGGGGCAGTATCCTAAACCCCCACCCGCCACCATAGGACTAAACAGCCATGACAACCGCCGCAAACCGAGCCGCCGCCGTATCCCCTGAAACCGCCGTGACCGTGCAGGATTACCCCTACGGTTTCCGCTTGCGTTGCACGATGCGCGTATGGGTGGAGTTTCGCAAGGGTAAAGGCTTCCGCTATTGCACCCAGACCAGCAACCCCAAAAAGCCGGGGCTAGTTTGGAACAAGCCAAAGGCCGGCACGTACTCCCGCGTATCCATGGCGATAGCGGTAGACGCTAACGGCCATCTTTACCCGGCTGCCCTGTCCGAATATTCGGACCTCCAAGAATACGCCGCTTTCACGGCCGCGCACGGTGACGCATTGAACGTCGATGCTGCCGCTAGCCTCGCATATTATCGGGCCGTTAAAGAGGCATACGAAAACAAGCGCGCAGAATTGGGGATTGATAACATATACAATGCCACCCCGGAACAAGTGAAAGAGTGCAAACTGGCATATCTCGGCATTGTGGCTGCCCATCTGGCGGCCGGGACGGACTACTAATGGCCGCCGTTATCGTGGGGCTTTGCATAGTGTCGGCCCTCACCATTCACCGTGCCATGTTCCGCCGTTACCTCTGGCAGTGAATCCCTATTCATAAAAATGTGGTAAAAAAGGGGTTGACACCCAGCCCCTAAACCCCTAATCTAGCCACTCACCCCGCAACATTCATCTCATAGGAATAAATAGCCATGTCTACCGCCCTCGCCGCTCGTTTCGCCGCCCCCATTCAGTTCCGCGCTGATAGCCCCCTTTCCGACGCCCAAATCATGCGCGTTGCCCCCTCCATCTTTGCCACCGACGCGCACCATAGCCGCTCCGATCGTTATGCCTTCGTGCCCACCGTTGACGTTTTGCAGGGCCTTAGGAAAGAGGGATTCCAGCCGTTCATGGTCGGCCAGTCGCGCACCCGGATTGCAGATAAGCGCGAATTCACAAAGCATATGATTCGCCTGCGTCACGCCTCGCAAATCAACGCGGGAGAAGCTAACGAAATTATCCTGATTAACAGCCACGATGGAACGTCGTCCTACCAAATGCTTGCGGGCATGTTCCGTTTCGTCTGCATGAACGGCCTTGTTTGCGGTGACACGTTTAACGATATCCGCATCCGCCACAAGGGCAACATTGTAGACGACGTTATCGAGGGCGCATTTACGGTCGTGGACGGGTTTAAGGCCATCGCAGACCGGCGCGACCAGATGACCGGGGTTAAGCTTTTGGGTAGCGAACAAACCGCATTCGCTGAGGCCGCGCTTACCCTCAAGTATGACGATGAAACCCCGGCCCCCATCACGGCCCGCGATATCCTGCGCCCCCGCCGTTGGGAAGATAACGAACAGGATTTGTGGAGCACGTTTAACCGCGTTCAGGAAAACATGATTAAGGGCGGCATCCGGGGCCGCAATGCTAACGGCCGTCGCACTAGCACCCGCGAGGTTAACGGCATTGACCAGAACGTCAAGATCAATCGCGCACTTTGGACCCTCGCCGAGCGCATGGCGGAATTGAAGGCCGCGTGATCCAAACCGGGGGGGCTGGGAAACTGGCCCCCCTCCGTCACTCAAAACCCCAGGACTAAAGAGCCATGATCTACGCTGAATTTTACAAGTCCGACCTAGCCGGGAACCTGTCGCCGGGAGTAGGCGACCGTTCCCTAGTGATTCTGGACGGCCGCAACAATGACGCCGCTTGGCATAGCATCGCAGCCCGCGAATGCTGCGCGCGAGGCTTCACGGCTTACCAGCTTCGCAAGGGGCGCGGTTTCACCGATAGCAAGGCCGCTAGTGGTCTAATCTTCCCCACGTGCGGGAGTGCCAAGCCGTGACCGTGATTGCATGGCTGCTAGGGCTTATATTCCTAGCCCTTGTGTGGCCCCGTGCCGTGCGCTGTATTCTAGGGGCGATTGCGTGGCTTCTGTTCCTCGCTATTGCTTACGGGTTGACGGTCTGGGGGTTTGTGGAATGGGGCGACCAGTCCCTAAACGAATCCCTAACCTTTTCCGGTCTGATTTGGGCATATATCGTCGGGGCTAGCCTTTGGTATGGACAGATTCAGCCGCGCTGGCAGGCATTTAAGCTGCGCACGGATAGCCCGGAAGTGTACCGGGAAATGATGAACGAACTGCGCACCGATCACCCGGAAATGTATCAAGAACTCCGCCGTTGGGAGGGCTTCAAATGACACGCCGCGACTACGTTTTGCTACACGCCGTTTTCAAGGCTGAATTGTCCGTTGCGCCCCTGCTAAGGGAGGCCCCTAGGACTGAGGTTATCTATGGGGTTGCGCGTACAATCGCATATTGTATTAAAGCCGATAATCCTAGCTTCGACGTGCCGCGCTTCCTCGCTGATTGTGGCGTGCCCTACGCCGCCGCCCCTGCCGCTATACTGGACCCGCAATGACTACCCTTGTCCGCACTACGTTCACCCTCGCCGATGGCCGCGTGCTGGCATGTGATTATGCCGTGACTGTCACCCCCGGTATTCATACCCTACACAATGGCGACCCCGGATACCCGGATGAGCTAGACGTTACCGACCCCCGTTACAGTCTGGATGGGGAGCCGGTAGACGTTGACGATTTGCCCCACGGTCTGGACAAAATCGCAAACCGTCTTTATATGGCTGGACCGGGGGAGTTCAATTATTCCGAATGCTACCCCCGCGAATGCTGCGACGAACCCAACGAACCGGAGTACCTTTTCTAATGTCCTGTATCTATACTGGCGCAGTAGTCCATTTCCCTGAATATGGGGCTTTCGTAGTCGCTGATCTGTTTCTAGTGGGGGATTGTATCGTCATTCAATGGATGCCTGATAGCTGGACATATGACGGCCAAGTGGATCAGGCAACACATCACGTTCTAATAGGTCACGGCTACCACCATACGGGCCGGGGCGTTACCGTAGTGAGGGAGTCCGATTGCAAAGGACCGCGACGCTAGAAAATAGTTGTAAGAAAATTGCATTAGGCTATTGACACCTGTTCCAAAGTCCGTAATATCACATATGCGCACCCGCGCGACACTCTTATCAAAAGGATACTGCCATGAACCGTAATGACCTGCTCGTAGCCGCCGGCCTTTCCGTCTATACCGACAACATCGGCCAGCCGCCAGCCGAATACGCCGCCGCTCAGATGGCGAACCGTGGAGCCGCTTTCGTTTCCGGCTCGTTCAAGGACACGGGCCGCAAGCTCGTCGCCGCGACCGCCGTTAACGGTGTGGCTTTCGTTACCCTGTCCCGCGTGAATCTGGACGCGCAAAACGAGAAGGGCGAGGATAAAAAGGGCTACCAGATTGTCGCCTATGATCTGGCCGGTAACGTGCTGGATTCGACCCCGCTGGACGACGACGCCCCGAAGGGCACGAAGCAGGGTTATAAGGTGTACGGTGCCCTGATCGCCGCCATCGCCAAGCGTGACGATCTGGTGCAGGCCGCAATCCGCAGTGCCCGCGATGCCGCGCAGGCCCGCGTGTACGAACTGGAAAGCCTGCTGGCCGAGTGCAGCCCGCAGGATGCCGAAGAAGCGATTGCCGAAGAAGCCTGATTAGTCGCCATGGACGGCGGCCCAATACGCCGCCGTAGCATGACACGTCATTCTAACGGCCAAACCGAATGGCCCCCACGCGGGGCCATTCCTCTAAGGGGATACCACTATGCGCAAGACCACGAAACCGGCCCGCAAGCCGGTACGCAAAGCCGCAGCCGTTAAAAGGGTACGCGAGGGGAAGCAGGCAAGGGCCAGGATCAAGCCGGAGATTCTGGAAGAGGCCGCGCCTACTCAACCGGAGTTCGATTTTGTCGGTATTGGTAGACCGGACCCGACGCCGGACCATGATATCGGCCCCGCTCAAGGGCAGCAAGCCAAAGCGTGGGAGTGTGAGCGCCTAGAAGTGGCCCCGCCATATAACAGCGGATGCCGACTTGAAGGCGGCCCGAAGTCCGCAGGCGCAACCCTTTGGGACTGCGCGCCAATGGTTGAACACGTTTTGCGCAACCGCTCCACGATGGAACTGGAAACGTTCGCATACGAAAAGTATGGGATTGCTTACCCCCGTTTCACCGAAGCGCAACGCCGCGAAAAGTGTGCCGGCTTGGTTGCTATGTACGCGATGGCAGGGGATATCGAAGTCATTAAGTGGGTACTGTCCACTTCACCCCGTTCATAAATCTGTTCTACCGTCTGTCGGGCCGCCCCCTGTTCAGCATTGACCGGGGGGCTACCTGAGTGTACGATGAACGTCCGCAACCGAGAAACCGGACCCATGAGCCGCCCATTAATTCGCACGTCTGACCAGCCGCAACATTACACCCGCGAAAAGATCGAAAACGCAATCCGTTATTTCTGGCAATCTAGGGGCGTGGTTTCTGGTATCGTTCCGCCCCTGCCAGAACTGGCCGACATTCCGGCCCTAGCTCAATCTATCCGCCGCAACATTCCAGCCGCTTGGGGGCACAAATGAATCGCATTAATCCCGCTCACGATTTTGCAGCGCATATCATCGCGCGCCTCGGACTGTCTACCGTTGACCGTCTGATTCTGGGGGCCGCGTTGGTTTGCGATGCCGCCGCCGAACTGAAAAAGAATCCCGGCAATTCGGGCACCCTGTTCGCTGACGTTCCGATCAACGAAGACGAACCATTCAAGACCGCGATTGCGGCCCTGAAAGTGCTAGACAATGAACCCACCCCGCCCACTGCTGTAGAAGCCTGAGGAAGTGTAATGGAAACCGTCAATTTCGCCGAAGTCGTGGAAGAGTTCAAGACCGTCGCAGAAGTGCGTGCGCTTATCGTGCTGAATGGCATGAAGATCACCCCCACCCCCGAAGCACTGGATAAGGCAATCGTTTACTGCGCTTGCGTTAGCCCATATATCGGCCCCGCCGATTCCGCCGATTGGCGCCTCTTCACCGTCGAAATCGGTGAAGACTTCACGAACGTTCACCTGCCGTCGTGGCTTGTGGATACGGCCCTGCAATTCGTCACTGACGATGAACTGGATACCGTCATCGAAACGACCCCCATCGAAGCATGGATTACTGGCCTGCGTGATCTGGCCCGGAACGTGCCCCCCGCATATCACCGTGCCGCCACTATCGAATTGTGCGATGCAATCGAGGATGCCGGTAAGGCAATGCCGGAAGACCATCGCGCGAAAGTGCAGAAGGCCGTAGCCGATAAGGTTGCACGGGTGCGTAAGCAAAAGGAAGCCGCGCGCAATGGCGAACCGGCCCCCGATAGCGGCCGGGATATCCGGGTGGCAATCATCGGCCTGTAATCCCAGACGGGCCGCGCTACCAAAGGCGGCCCCTCACTTTGGAGGGTGTCGTGACTGGTAAGGTTCCCGAAATTGTACGTTGGTCGCTGCTGAATTTGCAGGTATGCGTACCGGAAGAATATACGGATGCGGAAGTGATCGAATTCGCAGACCACAATCACCGTACCGGGCTGGATCATGGCTGGCGCATTGTGCGAGCCGATGAAATGACCGATGGCAGCCCGGAACGCAATCCATGCAGCCAGCGTAAGGGCTGCGTTCACGTGTTGCTTTCATGTTAGGTCTGGCCGGTGTCTGGTTCTATAGTTCAGGAGGATTAGACGTGTACGGAAAGCTAATCAAACGGGCTATAATCTGGCTATCAATTCTCACCCTAGTAGCCGGGGTAATTCTCGGCTACTTCCTAGGATTCAGATAATGGAAAAGCATCCGACCGTTGACCGCATTTTTCATCTATGTGGGACTGTATCAGGGGCGCATCGCGTAGCCGTGGCCCTTTCCCTACTGGCTACGGAAGCGCATAGGATCGGAGAAGATAATGCCGATTTGCGTAACTACATGACTCAGGAGTGTGGCCTAGGTTGGCAAGATCGGGTTAACGGTGGCTTGGCTGCCTCTATTGCATTCCTGCGATATATCGAAGCGGGCCGGTTTCAGACCAGCCCCGTAACCGTGGAGGCTTAGAAATGCCTATCGAATCTGGCGAGGCTTATCTAGCTCTTATGCACCTGAAAGCGATGCACCCGGAACGGGGCGATCAGTTGCAGGACATAGCCGATTGCATCCGCAATTGTGCGAACGATAAAACGCAGCTTATCCTGAACTATCGGGAGCTAGGCTATCGGTTCGATGAATTGCACGGCCGCCACTATAACTCTTTTTGCGAACGGTTCAAGAGGTTTTTTAAGCCTGCTATTAAACCTGATCTGGCATGAGCGAAGAGGGGCCAATGAGTAACGACACCCGTTGGCTTTCTTGTGGTAAACTTGTCGCCATGATTCTGAATCGAATCTCCATCAGTTCCCGCCAGTTTCAATGCTCCATCCAAATGCGTGCGAAGGGAATGCCAGTTCCTAAGGTCTGTATGGAATGCCGGCGTGGCCCCTGTAAACTAATCAAAAGAGGACACGGTATATGATTAGGATGCTCCATAAGCATTGCGGGGGCCATATCGCAACCGCAGTTGATCCGAATTTCTGCGCCATTCCGGGGATGCTAGTTCAGTCAAATGACTTCATCCTAGTGGAGACTGGCAGACGGCCCATAAATGGAAGCCCCATAATGTGCCCTAAGTGCCATAAGCAAGTGGCTATCCGTGAAGTGACGTTTGAAGACGACGATACGGAAGAGGTTTGCCCACCATGATCCTGCTAGATAAAGACTCTTTCATCCTGCCCGGAAAATGGTCCGCGCGGGCTAGGGGCGCTCCCGAAAGGAAATACCTAGCCTCTAAGCGTTATTGGAGGCTTTCTGTCAATGCGGCAAATAAGCACTATCTCCGTGCCAATTTCACACGCGCAGAGTTTGACGCGAGGGCATGGGAAGCAGCCAAGCCGGTAGGCTCGCAAAGCGTAGGAGGAATCCTCGCCCCCGGTCGATTTCCCGTAGAGCCTGCCGGCCTTCTATCGCACCAGAGTGAGGCCCTAGATAAAGCATACGGCAAAAGGGCATTCGCATTCTTTCACGAAATGGGTAGCGGCAAATCACGCACCTTGCTGGAATTGTGGTCGCAGTATTTGCTAGAGGGTCGGATTGCCGAAGGCTGGATGTTTTGCCCTAACACTCTGACGGGCAATTGGCATGAGCAAATGCGCCTGTGGGCACCGGGTATTAACGAGAAGATGGAAGTCTTTGGGATCGCGTCCCTACAGTCTGGCTCGCTTCCTGACCGCCTCAGGCACCGTTTGCATGACCATCTGGCGCTAGGCATAGACGAATCGCAGTCTATCAAAAATTTCAAGGCCCGTCGATCAGAAGTAGTGCAGGAGCTAGGCGCTAAGACTGTCGTTAATAACATCCTCACGGGAACGCCTATTACCAAAGGCGTAGGGGATTTGTATAGTCAATTCCAGTTTCTTGATCCTAGGATTCTGGGATTCAAAAGCTATTACAGTTTCCGCAATCGTTATTGCGTGATGGGAGGCTTTGAAGGTAAGCAGATTATCGGCTATCAGAATATGAATGAACTGCTAGCCACTATCGAACCCTATAGCCATACCGTTACGAATCCAGTAGACTTGCCGCCTCAGGCGCACGAAACCCGTAACGTTAACGTATCCGCAGAACAGAAGCGCCTTTTGCGTGAACTGAAAACGCAGATGGCTACGATGCTGGATAACGAAGAGCTAACCGTTGAAAATGCCCTGTCATTCTACACCCGTGGCGCGCAGATTATTGGTGGACATTTCGCTACGGATTCCGGTATACTTGTGCCGCTTGAAAAGAATCCAAAGCTGGATGAACTGAAAGAGATAGTCGATGGCACCGGGCAAAAGATTGTTGTATTCTGCCGATTTGTGCCAGAGGTTAAATTGATCCATCGCTCGCTGCTGGATTATGGAGCCGTTCGACTGGACCCAGATATTGAGCCGCCGATTGATACCGTTAACCGGTTTCAGACCGATCCAGACGTGCGGATAATTGTTTCGACGTATGCGCGTGGCTCAAGAGGCTTCACGATGACGGCGGGTAAACTTATGGTAAGGTACTCAGGTACTTTTAACTATGAGGAATTGGTACAATCCGAGAAGCGTATCGACCGTATCGGACAAGATGAGCCGACTATGGTAATTGACCTGCTAGCCAATGTCTTTCTTGACCATCACATGAAGGACATTGCAGAGGGTAAAAAGAGTCTAGCAGACTTCGTATCACAATCGCTGGAGAATCCGCGTGCGTTGCTCGCTATGTTCGACGAGGCTTGACAAGCTAGTTGGACTATGTTGTATAATGACCCTACCCGCAACCGCCCAAGAGAACAACATGAGTAAGCTCACTGATCTGATCGAACGTATGAAGGAATTGGGGGATGAACTGGATGCACTGGAAGAGGAAAAGAAACCCATCCAGAAAGAATACGATGATTTGCGCCTGAATCTGATACCGTCCGAAATGGCCGAAGAGGATATCCGTTCCATGACTGGCGGATTCGGGCGTTGCACCCTGACCAGTGACCTGTACGTCACTGTGAAGAATAAGGGTGCCATGCACATGTGGCTGAATGATACGGATAATGAGGCCATGATTGTGCCCACTGTCAACGCGCAAACCCTGAAAGCCTTTTGCAAGGAACAGCTTGCTAAGGCTGCTAAGATCGAAGACCCAGAAGAGGCCGCAAAAGTGCTACCGCCGGAAGAGGTTTTGAAGGTTACGCCTTTCTCCCGCGCTGTGATCTACACTAAGTAACCTTCCTGACGAACTAAGGAATGACAATGGCTAACAAAGACCTGAAAAAGAATGACGGAATGGGTGCCCTTGTAACCCAGGACCGCCCCGCGTATTTGGACCCGGAATCTCGTCGTGGTTCCGAAGATGTAACGCAGGAAGACATTACCCTCCCGCGAATCGAGGTTTTGCAGGCCCTTAGCCCGCAAATCAAGCGCAACGACCCCAAGTATATCGAAGGGGCCGAGCAGGGTATGATTTTCAATACCATTTCCGGCGAGTTGTATGGTGGGGAAATCGTATTCATCCCCATCGTCTTCCGTAAGGAATGGATTATCTGGCAGAGCCGCAAGAGTGGGGGTGGCTTCGTCGGCACTTTCGCTACTGAGGAAGAGGCAGAAGCCGAGCGTGCGAATCTGGAATCGCCTGATGACCATGAGGTAAACCTCCATGCCGTCAATTTTGTTTACCTTGTCCGCGATGATGGCGCTTTGGAAGAGGCTGTTTTGTCATGGTCCCGTTCCAAGCTCAAAGTATCGCGCAAGCTCAATGCGTTGGTGCAGATGGGCGTGGGGGATCGGTTCTCCAAAGCCTACAAGCTGCGCGCCATTGAAGAGAAGGGCAAAAAGGGCGAATACTACAGCTATGAAGTCAAGCCCCTAGGCTACGTGTCGGAAGGCATCTACCGCAAGGCTGAAAATCTGTTCAATGCGATCAAGGCTGGCGAGCGTAACGTGGCCTATGGCACGCTGGAAGACGAAGCCGAAGAGCCTGAATCCGCTGTCATCTGATTTCCACACCCCCGGCCCCCGGTATATCCGGGGTGTCCGGGGCTTTTTATCTCTGGGGTGTACCATGCGTATTGAAGTGATTGAGGCTCTATCTTCCAATGAGAAAAAGCGTTGGGAGTTTGTGTGCGTGCTGGATTCGCGGGGCCTGCATATTCGCCTTGCTGGCATGATCCTAGAGCAGCGTGAGTTTGGCAACCGACGCGCCCCGTTTAAGACTGTTCTACAATGGGCCGATACCCCCGAAGTCTACAGCAAGATTCCTGCCACCATTCGGATGCACAATAGGCCGAAGGTTCCTCTTACGGTGCAGCGCAGAATGCGCCATCATCTAGAGGCTACAATTCACTATAACTTTGACGTGTGTATGGAAGAAGCCATGCAAGAGGCTCCGTCCGTCGCACAACACTAATGCCCGATATCCTCGCAGTTGATACGGAATCAACCGGCCTTAGCGCGGACTCCCGCGCTATAGGCGTTTCGTGGCAAGTGACCGGGCAGGAAGCCCGATACATAGACCTCCGCGAAGACGGGGCCGGTGAATTCCTTAATATACTGGACCGCACAAACGGTATCCCGGTAGTGTGTCACAATGCGTCTTATGATTATCGCATGGCGCGCAATGCCGGTATTCACATGCCACTAGAACGGATGCAGGATACTGTCATCCGAGCCACCCTGCTAAATGAACATGAGATTAGCTATTCTCTTGACAATCAGGGCGAGAAGTATCTAGGCCGCAAGAAAGAGTCTGAAATCTGGCAACAATTGGCTGATATGTTTGGGGGCAAGCCGACCCGTGCAGCGCAAGCCGGACGCATACACCTAGCTCCAAAGGCTTTGGTACAGCCCTATGCTATTCCTGACGCTGAATTGTGCCATGACTTGTGGCAAGATCAGGAGAAGCGAATTCAGGAACAGGGAATTTCCAGAATTGTAGACTTTGAAAATTCTGTAATGCCCACCATTATCCGGTCGGAAATGAAGGGTATTAGGGTAGATGAAGAGGCCGCCCATGCGGCTGTGGACCGTCTAACAGAGCAAATCGACACACAGAAGGCACGGCTATTTGAGACTGCCGGATGCGTCTTTAACCTAGACTCCCCCTTGCAGGTTCGCGCGCTGTATAAGCCGCGCCAGATTGACGGGGTATGGTTCACGCAATACGGCACTCCGCTACCCTCTACCCCCGGTGGCGATCCTAGCTTTAGTGCCGATGCCCTCAGGCGCATTAATGACTCATTGGCGCTAGGTATACTGGAAACCCGTTCACTACAAAAGACCCGTGATACCTTCCTGAAAGGACATATCCTAAGTAACGCAATCAATGGGCGAGTTTACCCCTCCATTCACCAGACAAAGGGCGAGGATGGCGGTACAGGTACGGGCCGGTTTAGCTATACCGAGCCAGCTATGCAACAAATCCCCTCACGTAACCTAGACGTGGCCTGTATTGTAAAGCCTATTTTCCTGCCAGAAGAGGGGCAGATATGGCTGGACGGGGATATGCACTCTTTTGAGGTACGCACGTTTGCCCATCTGGTCAACAACAAAGACCTTATTGCAGCGTTCAATGCCGACCCCCGCCTAGACTTTCACCAGTACGTAGCAGATATGACCGGCTTGCCCCGGAAAGCGCACTATGCAGGCCAGCCGAATGCAAAGGAACTGAACCTATCCATTATCATGGGATGCGGGGATGGCCTAGTGGCTATGAAACTGGGGCTCCCGTGGGAGTGGGCAGAGTTCAAGAAAGGCAAGAATACATTTCGCTATCGTGATGCTGGACCCGAAGCTAAAAAGCTAATCGCACAATACCATAAGATGCTTCCCGGTGTCAAGGAATTTGCAAGGCGCGCACGTGCCACGACTGATAAATTCGGATACATCGAAACTTATATGGGGCGACGGCTGCGCTTTCCCAAAGGGATGAGCAACCATAAGGCGCAGGCCGTTGTAGTGCAGGCCACTGCCGCCGATATCAATAAGCGAAATTGGCAGTTGATTGAACAGGCATTGGGGAGTGAGGGAAGATTGCTCCTAAACACTCACGATAGTTATGGTATGTCCGTACCCGAAGACTGGCAACCGATCTGGGCTAGAATTCAGGAAGCTATACGAGATAACTACCCGTGGTTCAGAGTCCCCCTAATCCTAGAGCTATCTGGGACCGGAAGTAATTGGTGGGAGGCTATAAATCATGCTTAACATTGACCTAGGATTCTTTAAGAATATAGACGAATGTGAACAGGACCGCGCTATATATGAAAGCGCCCTCTTCTATATCAAGGTTGGCATTAAGATTCTGCCGCAGAAAAGAGATACTAAGGGATACATCAAAAACCTAGGTATCGAACACGCCACACTTAGCCCGGAAGTAATCAAGCATTGGTTCGGCCCCGGTGGCCCTTATGAGGGCTATAATCTTCTAGGCGTATTGCCTGACGGGGTTGTGGTACTGGACTTTGACCATCATCCGGGCAAGGAAGACGTATTTGAAGCAACCGGCCTAACTAAGCGTGACTTGCTAGATGGGCTGTGCGTCTTTACCTCAGGCGGGGGCGCACACTTCTATACCCTAGATCATAAGGTCACATTCTTTAAGAAAATACCCGGTCTAGAGAAGAAAACTGCCGTCCTATTGCCGCCATCCATTGTCAACGGAGTACGCTATACGTGGGGTAGTGGTGGCGAACCCGGTTCTATTCCTGAAAAAATGCTGGATTCCCTAGGCGGGAAGAGTGGCAAGAAAAAGAAGGAAGTGGAGGAATTCGGTAGCATTGCACCGGATGACTTCATTCGTGAATTGCTATCTTATTTTGACCCCGGTGGCCCCTACGATGAGTGGCGCGCTGTCGGTATGGCTTTGCACGATAACGACCACGGGCAAGGACACCTAGACCTGTGGATCGAATGGAGCGAACAAAGCGCAAAGTTTAAGCCGGGTGAATGTGAGGGCAAGTGGGAGTCATTTAATGCTGATCGTAGCCGCAAAGTCACACTAGCATGGATGATATATGAGGCCAAGCAACGTGGCCGCGAAGCTACCGCCGCTGATATGAAGTATTCCGGCATCAACATGGATGCTTATGCCGCCGTGATGGATATGAATAAAAGGTTTGTATGCACCTTGCAAGGCGGCCCCTCTATCCTCACACTGGACAAAGGGGAAGTTATCCATACTACTGCTACACAGTTCAAGGTACAAGTAGCCGCTAATATCGCCCCTATTCTGGTGGGTGAGCGATACGTTCCTGCCGCTGAATACTGGCTCAAAAGCAAGTACCGGCGTGAGGGTAGAATTGTGATGGAATACCCCGGCACTGAGAATGAGGGGGATGTTAACGTATATAAGGGTTTCAATATCAAGCCCGTGCCATGCCGCCCTGAGGAAATACAGCTATTCCTAGACCATACCCTAAACGTCATCTGTAGTGGCAACAGGGAGCATTGTGAATTTCTACTCGATATGCTTGCTCAAAAGCTACAACAGCCGCTCGACCTTTTGGGAATCGCACTTGTACTAAAGGGAAAGGAAGGCACTGGCAAGTCTTCATTTTGCAATATATTCAGTCTAATTATTGGCCCTACCCATACCGGCATAGCTACCTCACGTAGTACCCTGCTAGGTCAATACTCTGGCGGCATGGCAAGTAAGATTCTGGTAGTGGGCGAGGAAGCCGTATTCTCAGCCAATAAAGGCGAAGCGGAAAGGCTAAAGGCTCTAATTACCGAAAGCCCGCTAGATTGGAACAATAAGAATATCAAGCAATGGAGCCAGAAGAATTGCCTAATGCTTATGTTCACGACTAATGAGGATTGGGCCATCCCGGCAGGCATGGATAGTCGTCGATTCTTCGTACTGAAAATAAGTGACATACATCCCGGCGGGGATGATGAGTATTGGCTTCCATGGCGAGCACTCATGGGGTCCGATAATAATGGGGTGCCATATAACCCAGAATACCTAGGCAAGATTTTGCACTTTTTTCTAACCAGAAAAATTACGCACAGCCTTTCCAAAGCCATGGTGACGGATGAATTGCTGGAACAGCGCAAGCTAACGAGTGCCGATTCCATGGATGCCGCCTTTGCGGAATGGGTACGCAGAGTATTCATCCGATCAAAGGAAGATGAAAGCATGATTGAAGGACTCAGCAAGGACTTTACTTTCCCCGTAGTGACGTATAAGAATGAGGCATGGGTTGAGACTGAGGATATGTTTGCTGATTTCAGGGCATATTACAAGCGCAACCATGCTCAAGGCCGGGGTTGTGGTACAGATAAGGATTTCAAGCTACGTCTAGCTGAACTAGGGATGCCAGTAAACAGGGTCAAGAAAAAGCTATTGAAAGTGGGGCCCGGTAAGTACCCCGGAAGCCCTGAGTCTAAGATACGAATTGTGCGCCGCCTACCCCCTGACACACTGGAAGACGCACTAGCTAAGAGGTATAAACTATTCGCAGGATACTACGAAGATGAAGAAACCGACGACGATCAATAACGAAAATGACTTCCGCCGATTTCTTCATATATCGGCAGAGGAAATGGGCTACCATGTATCACACATTGAAAGCCCCCAAACCAGCCCCGGAATCCCTGACCTGAACCTAGCGAAAGCGGGGCAAGACATTTGGCTAGAGGTTAAAGTCTGGCGCGACGGAATCCATATGTTGCCATCCCAAAGGCGCTGGCACCGGGCTAGGAGGCTCATAGGAGGGGCTTCCTTCGTCGTCTGCTGGATTGATAGCTACTACACCCTGCTTCCGGGGCACATAGCCGCAGACCTTTCCCCTATCAGCCAGCAATGGCGTTGGGGGCACCGGTATTCGATGGACGACCCGGCCGCCATGCTTCGGACCATACGGCAAGCCCTGTTCATGTACGCCCCTGCGCGAGTTCTGAGCGACTCGCAGGGGGATAGTCCGCCAGATTTGGCCGACGAACGGTAGTTGACCCCGGCGATCACTTACCTTAATATAGTCTGACTAATCCGGGGGGCTTGGGGGCAGGCCCACCGGAAACCTACCCGCCCCGACTCATAGGAATCCCATCATGCGCAAGACCATTCTTGCATCCGCGCTGTTGCTGTTTGTCGGGGCCGCTAGCGCCGTCGAAGTTGACAACACTGTCAACACCAATTCGTCATCCGACGCCATCGCAGTATCCGAAAGCAATTCCGGTGCCGCCGCCAGTTCCGATAACAGGAACGTGGTCAACCCAAACCAGTCCACCGAATTGTCAGTTGGTGTGGGCCTGAGCCAGACCTTTGAGGCCAGCCGAATCCCCACCACAACCACCCAGAAGATCAAGACGAATGCCGCCGTCCCTCTGGCAGCCGCAGTATCGTTCTCGTCCGACTATTGCGGCGGCACTGTTTCAGCGGGTGCATCTGGCTTCGGTTTGAGCCTCGGCGCATCTGGCCCGAAAATGGACGGGAATTGCCAGTCTCTCCGCAGGGCGGAAAAGTTCGGTACTGCCGCCGCCAATGCCTACAATGCAGGCTTGCATGATATGGCTAGCCGCCTGATCGTCATGCAAGTGTGGGAAATCTGCATGGCAGAAACCAATGCCAAGCAGGACAAGGAACCCCGCACGCAGGGCGCATGTGAACAGCTTGGGTTGCTTGGTATGGATGTGCCGGTGGCGCAGCCGAAAAGCGCACCCTCTGCGCCGCAGCCACAACAGCATACGGCCCCGCAGGATTATCAGCCCCGCCAGCCGCGCGGTGAAGTGACCCAGCCGTCAGAGGATAGCAAGAAGCTGGCTGCTACCACTATCAAGGGTAGCAACGGCCAGACTCTTGAACTGGATGAAGAGGGCAAGAAAGTAAGGTAACTAACCCTCCCCCTTAGGCTATAGGGGAATCGGGGCACCTATAGCTAGTATTACCCGCCCCTCAAAAAAAGAGGATTTACCATGAAGCTCATCGCACTCGCAATTGCACTCGCCGCCGCTTCGTTCTCGGCCGGTGCCGTTGATCTGGGCATCGCCGCTGGCTCCTTCGAGTCCGGCGCACAGTCGCAGGTTGGCAGTTCGTCGGTTGGTGGCAGTACCGCCGCCCTCATCGGCGTCACCGGCCAGCAGTCGTCCGCCATCGCCGGCAATCAGTCGTTCGGCGCCACCCAGCTTTCCGGCAATGACAGTGCCGCACAGTCGGGTTCCATCGGCTTCACCCAGCAGCAGGGTTCGGCCGCAGCCCTCGGCCTCGCCGCTTCTGCGAACCAGAACGTTGCCGTGCAGACGGGTATCGGCTTCGGCCAGAACCAGATGCAGACGGTCTATATCTACGTCGCACCGTAACCAGTAAAAACCTGTTGGCTCCCCTCCTATGTGGGGGATCATAGCCGATAGGTTCAGAGCCGGGGGGATTCCGCACCCCCCGGCCATGTTTTCTAGGAGGATTTATGGCACTCAAAGCCGCTGATTCCCGATATGAACAATTGACCGTCTATGATCGGACGTTGATTGAAACGTTCCAAGCGTTGGTTAATAGCGGTAACTACGCCCCCGGCCCATTGGTAATGCAGTTGGCCGTGGATGCCACGCAGGCCCTAATGGCACAGCTAAATTATGCCCTGCCGACTGATCTTGAGCCAATAGCAAAGCCTGCATTCAAGGTCTGGATTGACTCTCAAAACCCCAACAATCAGTGACCGTTTTAGTCTTCATTCTCGGCATATCTTTACTGGCGAACTCGCCCCCTGATAAGTAACCACTAGGGTATGCTAGGAACTGGCTCCCGAAACCACGTAACCGGCCTATCCCGCGTGAGCGTACTTAGGTCAGAGAATGAAGACTAAAGCAGTGACCCGCCGCCCGCAGGAAACGTGCCATGAGAAAGACAAGAGTACAAAAAAGCCCCGACGGACACAACATAAACCAGCTATTGGCCCCGCAAAAGTTTAAGCTTCAAATGTGGCTAATGCAGCATTCACAAAAGCTAGACGGTCTAACAGTAGAAGAGGCCGAAAAGCTGTGCAGTAAAGAACTAGAATTCAATGTAACCCGGCATAATCTACTCGGGGCTAAGGAAGTTACCGGGGTTAAGTATGAGCTAAAGCGTATGCGACTACCCCGTCTTCCTGATAGCAGAATTACAGCCCTCTGCTATGAGATTGTAAGGCTGAATGTCGAAATGGGGATTAAAACAGAAAATATTGACCCGGAAGTGGTAAATGGATACCATGAATACCGGAAGGAAAAAGGAATCAAATGACCCCTGAAATTGCCGTCACTCTCACAATGATTATCCTGATCTTTGCGATCGGTGTCCTAGTGGGCGTCGCATGGATAGTGAAAAAGGGGTACAGTGAATCCCCCCTAATGCGAGTAGGTTGGGCCATCATGGACGATGAGGACCGGGTTCTAGGCTATGCCAAAACGGAAGACGAGTTTGGTGCAACCATGCGGGACCACAATTACGCCACCGCAAAACCGATGTATGTAAAGGTCGATTAAAGGGGCTGTGATTGGGGGTAGGTGCCGGCGTTACTCCCTCAGTCATGGCCCCTTCTGAACACCGACGCACGGCCCGGTTTCCTCCGTAACCGGCACCGCCCTAGGTGTAGGGTTGGCAGGCCCCTAAACTGCCCCTCAAAGCCTCCGGCCCCTGACTCCGGGGGCTTTGTTGTGCCTGGCACTTTAGCTCTCGACCGTGGCGTCTAGGCTGAACGTGCAGGAATCCACGAAGGCCCCGCCCCCGGCTGGCCGGAACTGTAGCAGCACTGTAGCGGACTGCGATCCTGAGTTGCCGCCGAAGAAGCATCCCCACGACCGACCGGACCCCAGATTCAGGGGCGTTCCGTATGTGCCTAGGTTGGTATTGCCCGACTGCAAAGTAGCCACCACTTCCCATGCACTTGCGGCCCCCGATAGCAGCCACGTATAAAGGGTCTGTGGCGCACCATTATTAATGCCGCGTGTAACCGTGCCACCAGCATTGATATTAAGCGTTGCCGTAGCATCGTTTGGAGCTAGCGCCCCAGCACTACAAGTCGCATTCTGGAAGTCAATCGGTGGCTGCGCAGAGGCCCCTAGGAACTGCAACATATTGAGTGGCGGGGTCGTAGGAATGGCCGCATTAGCCGGTGTATTGGGCACGTAGATTCCGCCCCTCACCAGTTGGGTAAAGGGCGTGTTTAACGGAACCCCGAATTCCGTATAGATTTGTAGCTTGGTAATAGGGGGGCTAGCCGGCAAGGTCATTGACTTTATCCTCTAGTTCTTTTACCCGCTCCGCTAGACCTAGTATGCACTCCATTGCCAGACTGGCCTTATCAATACTCAGGATACCATCAGTTCCTTCGTGGACATACTCCGGCGCGTGCTCCCGAACCTGTTGCGCAATTTGCCCCATGCCAGCACGGCCATCGCTCTTCCAAACGTAGGTATACAGGGCGATTAGATCAGCCAGATTTCTACGCGGGGCTTTCGGAGAAATATTTTCTTTAAGAATTTGGTCGGACGTTGCAGTCTGATTTACAGAGCTAAAATTACCAGCAGCATCGAGCGTGGCTTGATTGGTGCCATTGTCGGCACCTTGCGGCCGGAACAGGATGGAGCCGCCGCCACCGCCATTTGCAGACAGAACGGTAGTGACTCCTAGGCCATTGAAGTGAGTGCCAGAAGTAACCCGTCCCGTGGCATTGACATTGTTACTAGCAGTAACGTCAGCGCAAGAGAAATTACCAGCAGCACCAAGAATGGCTTGACCTACCGCACTACCAGCACCATTTGGCCGCAGGAATATGCCGCCGCCTTGCGCAGCTAATACACAGTTAACACCAGTAGCCGTAAAGTCTTGTTGGGAGACAATAGAGAAACCGAACAAGCTGCCCGGTGCAGTAACATTACCGTTATTGGATATCGTTACCTCATTTGTAGAGACATTAACGCCATTAGGCCGCAGTAGAACCGTGCCCGCAACAGCAGCAACCGGACCCAGCACAGCGACATTAGTGGAAGAACCGAAATTCTGGTTCGCAATGACCCCTTGCCCGGCTGTGATTGACAGAGGCACAGTCAAGGCACCAGTTTCCCGGTCGAAAGTCATCGGTGCAGCGGCACCACCGAAGAACCGGGTTTGCGGCCCCACGTTGTCAATGATAGCGGTACTCGCACCACCGTCGCCGAGAAGCTGTAGTTCGCCACCCTCGCCACCACCGGAAGCCCTAGCAATAAGGCCAGCAGCATTGACATTACCGCCAACGTTCATCAGGCCAGTGGAAGCAATGGTAGTTTGCCCGACCGAAGATGCAGCACCACTAGGCCGCAGGAATACATTACCGGCCGCCGACGTTGCCAGCACTACAGAAGTATTGGTAGATGCAAAGTTGCTATTCGCCCTTACGTCACCCCCCGCAGTGATGTGGCTAGCGGCACCTTGAACCGTAAGAGAAGCAGTTGTAAAAACCTCTCCTGTGGTGCGATTAATGGCAACCGGGGAATTTATCAAGACGCCAGCATCATCATACCGACGAATCTCAAGACTAGAGCCGGTATTACCGCCGCCCTCTGGCGTATCATTTACCGTCAGTGACCAGCGGGGAAGCAGGTTAGTATTGAAGAAGATTTGACGTAGCGTAGACGATGGCCCCTTTGGAGCGGGCACAGCTTCCGACCAGCCTGCATCCTTACGGCCATAGATAAGACCATTGATCGGGGCTTCGGAAATGGAGCTAGCGGAACCGATGCTGAAACTGGTGCCGCCCCTAGTCAGAAGGCGCGCAGTAGTTGTGTCCTTTAGATCAAGGTTATTCTTCTGCGCTACAATGTAGCTCAGGAAGGTGGCATTAGTCAGCTTCGATGGGAAGATAGTAGCAGAGTCATCCACACCTAGCTGAGATAGCGCCGTGGTAAGGTCCGTATAGGTCTTCTGACCGTACAGGAATATGAACTCCCCGGCCAGTAGATACATGCGGTGAATGGAAGTAGTAGTAGCGCCACCGGGGATAGCTACGATTGCGCCTGCCCCATTTGGGTCGTAGTTCGTCACCGGAACGTTTTGGGTAATCGCCGCTACCGTATTGTTACCTGTGACCGGGAAGAAACTCAGGTCAAAGGAAGAAGGGAAATCCCGCTTATTGGGATCGTTAACATCGTTAGCATCGCCACCTAACGTAAAGATAGCACCCGCCTGCAAGTCCACATGGAACGGACTAACCGCATTTGCTAGCAGCCGCCCACCACTGATTAGCGTATTGTGCAACAGGCTACTTACGTCGTATGAGGCGTAAGTCATATCTCCAAAGATCGCGGGGACGGTATTGATTTCGTTGATTTGACCATTCACATGCGCAACGGAACCGATCAGGATATTTTCACGTGCCCACACCGGGCTAAAGTTGCCCGTGAATTGCACGACTTGACCCAGCGCATTGATACCCAGAATGGTATTCCATGAGGTAGCCACAAAGCTCAATGCCACATTCTGGGCCGCCCAAGAAACCTCTGTCACACCCGACAAATCGCGGGCCGATGGACGGATGATTCTGCCAGTGCCCGCAGGAATGGCTACAGTCGTCGCGTCTACGGCCGTGATCGGAGGGTACGGGCCGTTCGCCGTGGGCCTGTCCCAGCCGCTCATGGCGGCCTGAGCGATGCCCGAGCTACCACCACCGGCAGTAATCATTACCCATGACGTGCCAGTATAGGATAGCAAATAGGGTCTGTTGGCGACTAGGTTTCCGGTGGCAAGTGGATTGCCTAGGTCGGTAGTGACAGGCCGCGCACCGATGCCATTGATATTCAGGGTAACGGCACCGGTATTATTGTTAGCCGGAAGTAGCTGGACAATCTGCCCCACGGATAGCGCCACCGCGCCACCGGGAAGCGTCGCCGTGATCTGGTTTACACCAGCCACGTTAGTAAGACGGAAATGCCTACCATCTTGCACGTAGCCTAGGGTGTCATACATATCACGGGATGCAGGATCACCCGCACCTGTGTGAGCGAACCCGCCCATAGGCAGGTTAGCCGTAGGAAGGGTCTGTCCATCACGTGCTATACTATTGGTAAGCGCGACCGCCACGTCATTGAGGGTCGTGTTTGCCCAATTAGACGTGATAAGCGTCTGCGTTACTACAGGGTTGATACCGGCCGGAAGGTCGTATCCACCAGAGCCGTTACGAGGCATGACTAATCCTCCTTTTTACGATCACGCTGCAAGGCAGCGCCACGAAGAGCCGCCGTGCGAACGGCCTGCGCTTTCGTTCTTGAATAGGGGCCGGTTCCGGGTTTAATTGGCACTGGCGGAAGCTTCAATTCAGGCACATTAGGCTTGATTCTAATTTGACTAGGTTTAGGAGGCAGCAATTCGGAGCGTGCGCCCCTACCATAAGACTCAAAAGCTTCGCGTAGGGCATCAGCCCTAGCCTTTGGAAGATTCTCATACATAGATTCAGTAACAAACCGCTCAATTTCATGCAGGGCTTGTCTACCTTCCCTAGAGGCACGGGCCGCTTCACCTGTACTACTCTTAATGCTAGCAGCAACCTTACCCGGCATCTTAGCACCGTGGATCGTCATTTGATCCAAAGCCCTTGCAAGGTCCGGCTTGTCTTTCAGTATGCCAGCATACTTTGCTTTTAGGTTCCTCGCTTTGGTAGCCACTTGCGGGGTAATTTTGACGTGGAAGCTAGTGGTAATGTCTTCCAAAGCCTTGCCAGCTTTTTCCTTCGCTGCTGCATTGAGTTTACCGACCTGTGCCCGATAGGCTTCGGCAGCCGCTTTGTTGGCTTCCTTTGTCTGTTCTTTAGCAACCGCAGTTGCCTCACGCTTGACCTCTGTATGCGCCGCACGTGCTGGGGCTGTTTTCGCTGCGTGTTCACGTAGGGCATTAGCATGGGCCATTAGCTTGTTGGCTTCACGCCGTTCCGCAACATTCAATAGGCCACGTGCCGGGGCACCAGCAACCGGGATAGCACCGATAGCCTCGACACCAAGCCTCGCAGCCCCACTCAGTCCAATTTCATCCGCTATCTGCTTGCCCTTACGCAAGGCAGCCCCGCCTACAGGAAGAGCGCCACCTAGTAGTGCATTAGTAAGGACATTCTTGCCAATAGATTCACCCGCTCCGGTGTCCTGTAAAGCACCTTGTATGCCACCCGCAGCCACATCACGCGCAGCCACATTAGCTAGTGCCCGTGCGCCTGTAGCAGCACCAGCCCCCGCACCTAGACCACCAGTAGCCGCAGTGAGTGCTAGAGCCTGCGCAATATCACCGCCGATTTGACCAGCCTTGCCGGCCTTGGTTGCCATTAGTGGGGCTTCTAGCCTACGAGCCTCTGCCGTTTCCTCATCCAACGCGGCCAAATTTTCCTCGGGATTGAACCCCATATAACGAGCCAGATGAGACACTCCGGGTACATTTTGAACTCCTAGATTACCTAGTCGCCTTGCTTGCCTTGCGGTTCCCATGAAGGAAGAGCCAGCACCCGCCGCCACCTTTTCAAAGGTACTCATGCCCTCGGTAGGATCAACCGGAGTAATACCAGCTTTTGCCATGCGTTCATCCATCGAAAGCTGTGGAGCCGGCGCAGCCGGTTCAGGAGCCTCCGAAGAAGTCTTATACATTTGCGCTAGTTTGCGGGCTTCTACCGCAGCCGAAGGATCACCTGCCGTTGCCGCAGCATCCGCAGCTTTTAGGGCCTGTAGAATCTGGTCACGTGTAGGCATTTCAGCCTCCGAGCCACTTATTAACTAGCGCATCATCTTCTGGGCTTGCAGCCGGGGCTACAGAAGCAGCCCCACCTGTGGCACTCAAAGCGTTATCGCCGGAGAAATCTCCCTTTGCACGTGCTCTAGCCCTACGCAATCCAGCTTGAATTACATCACGCAAATCGCGCAGAGCAGTCCTAACTTCTTCAGCATTTTGACCACGATTAAGAGCAGCCGCAGCAGCCGTGGCTTTGTTGCCTTCGGCTTCTGTAATCTGACCACCACCGCGCAAGTTTTCAAAGGCAGATAGGAAAGCTGATCCAGTCACAGTTTGCCACTTAGCAAACCCGCGCGCAGCCGGTTTACCCGCACTAAGAGCCGGGATAGCAAACTGCGCCAACGCATCGGGAATACGGCCATAGCTTAGAAGATCACTTGGATCACCAACAATAGCCTCCAATCCTTCTGTATCTTTCAACAAATCTTCGACCGCGCGTAGACCACTTTCTGCGTTACCTTCTACCTTGCCTAGTGCCGCCTGCGCTTCGACCTGCGCTTTGGATTGTTCTTCGCTAAATTTCTTCTCTCCGGCGGTGAGTTTTCGTGGGCCTCCCGGTACAGCGATGGCAGGGGAAATGGCAGTTCCAGTTGCCGTGGGTCCGGGGCCAAGTATTTTCTCGATGTATCCACGTGTTTCCTCCGGCAATTGGCTTCTATCTTTGCCGCCCGCGACCCAGGCTTCTGCCCGCTCTGGACCCCAATTATAAGCGGCCAATGCGGCTTCCTGATCGCCACCGAATCTTTCAAGCTGTTTGTCCATATACAACCGACCAGCCCTTTCATTAATAGTAGGATCAGCCGCAATGCTACCCGGAGGTACACCCATTTCCTGTTCCAGTTCAGCGGCCGTAGCAGGCATAATTTGCATAAGCCCTTGCGCACCTACTGGCGATACGGCATTAGGATCACCGGCAGACTCAGCCATCTTCTGCCTTTGGTGCAAGCTTTCACGATCCACCGGCTGAACTTGTGCAGGGCTAGGCGCAGATGGCGCAGAAGCCCCCGGCATACCACCCTCCATAAAGTTACCGATCTGATCCAAAGGTATAGACTGTCCACGGAAGCGGCCAGTCTTCACCGTGATGTATTGCTTTCCAGTAGTCTCATCTGTAGTAATCTGACCACCGAAGTCAGCCCTCTTTCCGGTGCCGCGAACTTCGCCATCATTCATCACCAGATATTTTTCGCCTGAGTCATCGGTGAATGTGGATTGTACGCGAATATCGCTCCTGTCTTTTGGTAGGAAATCCTTTAGATCAGGACCGCCGATCATACCTAGATAAGCACGCAGCGTTTCCTGTGTCGGGGACGCGCCTTGTTCCTGTGCGGCTGCATCTAGCCCTCCCATGGCCCCCGGCTGAGTGCCTAGGCCCGGTGGCTGGGGGGCCATATCAGAAGGCGGCCCGAATGGGGAGGGGGCTGCTGGCTGTTGAGTAGGCATAGGAGGCATACCCGGAGCCGTCAAACCCTGATTGCCCAATTGCTGGCCCGGTACAGGCGGGGGCGGGGCTTGTGGGGGAGGCGGCTGGCTATACTGCTGAACGCCACCTAGAACGGCCTGTGATTGTGCCTCATCATATAGCCCCTGTGCCTCATCTGCCTTTCGGCCGGTAAGGAATTCACCTAGCGCACCTACCCCTTGATTAGCCATCTGGGCATAGTCAGGACGATATCTAGCAACAGTCTGATATAGGCCGCCTTGCTGAGTAGGAACATAATTACCTGTACCCGGCTTTTGACTCAATTCCCTGAGCCGTTCTTGTTCACCCCGCAATTGCTCTGCTCGACGTTGCTTTTTCTTCAAGTCGGGTAGGGACTGCATCAGGGCTTCTAGGGTTCGCTGATCGTAGGTAGCCATTTTAGGCCCCCTTCGCTAGATGCCGGAAAGCACCAAGTAGTAGCGTGGCAAACTTAGCGTAATTGACCATCAGCAAGCCCTGTTCCGCACGCTGGATAAGGTCTGGCAAATGCTCTGCTACCTGCTGTGCGATCAGGCCAGTATCACGCTTGCCATTAGGCCATGCAAACGTGTGCGGGAAGATATGGAGCATAGCATTGTAGCAATCTTCATCGCTAAGAACTGCAATATCTTCCTTCAATGTAGCATCAGAGAACAGGGCACCACCAGCCGCACCACCTAGCGAGGCACCAATCATGGTGCCAGCACCGGGAATAACGCTACCTAGGACGCCGCCAGCAATGGAGCCGATAGCCTGTCCCTTACCCTGCTTGGATTGTGCAGCCTCATTATACTGCTGCATTTGCTGTGCATACTGCTGCTGTGCAGCATCCATGACCTTTGGGGCTTCGCCTGCCCCTGCTTGGCTGAATCCTTGGAACTCAGGCCGCTGGATACCACTAGCCAATCCTTGTGTCATGCTGGCAGTTTGCCATGGCAACAAATACTGTTCCATGGCTTGTGAATAACCCTGCTGCTGACCACCTAGCTGAGTCTGGTAGATATCGCGGGCTTCCTTGCCGCCAGCCAACAGCCCTTGTAGATTAGCCTGTGTATTCACATCACCCTGCGAGGTAAGCAGGTTTTGATAGGCCCGATTATAGGCTTCTGTACCGGGCTGCAAACCCTGTAGCCGTAGCTGAGTTTGCATCTGTTCCTGTGCCTGCTGCTGTTGCGGCCGTAGCCGCCCCATAAGTGACTCAGTAAACCGCTGGGCATACTGCTCACCAGTTGTCGGATCATACGTGGGCATAGCGGGTCCACCTTGGAACCCGCCTTGCTTCATCAATTCACTAATCTGACCGATTTGCTGTGACTGTAGGCCCTGTGACTCTTTTAGGGCCTGTGCTGCCTCAGGCGATAGCTCTTCGGTTTGGGTCCATCTTCCCGTGGTCGGGTCTTGCGACCATTTAAGTGAGCCATATGCAGTGATTTGATCGGGGCGATTAGCCTCGGTCTGCGTCGCTAGCATTTGATTCTGCAATTCCGCCTGCTGTTGGGCAAGTGCCTTATAATCAGGAGGCGGCGGCGCTTTCTTTTTGCTTCCCATTATCCTGCTCCTGCTCAAAGCGGAAACTGGCGGGCCGGAAACGTTGCCAGTCTATGGCCGATTCAGCGGTGCAGATATACAGAAGCATATCGTCACCGTTGGGGTAATAATTCGGTATCACACTATTCAATTTGAAACCTAGATGCTCGTCCAGCTTTTTGGCGGCAAGGTTACTACTAGGTACAGTGCCAATAACGTTCGTCACTTCACACTGCCGAAACATATAATCATAGATGGCGAACCACCACATACGCGAAGGTCTACGGCCCGGTGCAATCCAAATGTGTGCATGGATAGACTTGCCATTATAGCCGTCGAAAACCACTCCACAAATGGGCACCACATCATCGAACTCTGCAATGACCACCGCATTTGGAGTAGGCGCTATCTCTAGCAAGTTAGCCAGATGACACATGAATTGCGGGTCTGAATTAAGCCATCTCATACGAGTCCACCATTCTCCCATACCCACTCAAGGTCCGATAGGCCAAGTGCAGATGACGTTGATATGCGCATCTGCCAGGCAAATGCGTAGCCTAGTACGTTAGCGGAACGCCATGGCCTGTAAACGTTTTCAGTTCCCGCCCAATTTGCTTGGTCCCAAAAACTTACGTCCCAGCGCGCATTACCAATCGAGAACGAAGGCGGGGGAGTTTGGATCAAGCGATCCAGCCGGAAGTCTGGCAGTATACGCATGACAAAGGAGGGCACCACTTCTGCTTGAAACACGGGGCGAATTAGCTTGGCGTGCTTATTGGTAGTCGGCTGCTCAAGATACGTATAGGCCCCCATGCCATAGGCTTCGATAGGAACACCACCAGTACCATTGAACAAGCGATTATCAACATACGCATCCGGGGTAACGGCTAGTACGCGGCCATCGTCCGTGCCCATATACAAAGTAGAATCAATGCTGCGCACGGTGCGAACAGGATAGTTAAACTTGCCCCATGCTCCGGTAAGCACGTTCATTACCAGTTGGATAGGTGCATTCGTACCATCAAACCGTCCACCTGCCACCGCAGGATCGAAGATGTTTATGACCACCCAAGCAGCGTCTTCATGCAACCGCACTTCTGGCGGGAAGGGGGGTGCGCCTAGCGAAGATAGACGCAAAAGCGTCCTTGAAATCCGCTTGGTTAGACCCCCCGAATACACTACTTCGGTTGCCTGCCCGGTTATGAGGGATGAAAGAGGAACCAGCCCACGACGGCATAGAAGCATAATGTCACCGCCATAGGAAGCCACCGACCTTTTGCTAAGAGGCGATGCCACGAAGAAGATAGAATCCAGTGTCCAGTCTGCTGCGTTCGCAGGGTCATTACCAGCATACGAAGCAATCTCCCCGGTTGACGTGAAGAAAATAAGGCGATCATCTAGCCCTTCTCCTGTATCAGAAGACCACCGTGCCATCATTCGCAGGTAGCCACCACGATTGAAGATACCTCCCACATAAAATGGCTTCGCTTCACCGCCCACAGAGTCAACGGGGAGATACCACGCCGTCATTGTGTTCTTTTGGATGAACCATAGGCGAGCCTTATGCGAGATTACATAGTCAAACGTGGCTGGATTCACACCCTTGATCTGACCTGGACCGGCAGGGGTGGCAACCTCTGTAAAGTCGATCCACGTCGTACCGTTGTATAGCTTGGCAGGGTCTACGCCATTTGTGGCAATAAGAAACTGACCTGCGGAAGTGGCAAAATTAGTAAACTCCCATTCTCCAAAGGTGGAGGGAGTTACGATGACTGGATTCTGTATCGCAGCGGAGATATTATAGATGCCTGCATCGACAGCCGCGAACTTGTGAAAAGTACCGTCTTGTGCGGCAAAAGATAAAATGGTCTTAACGGCACCATTAAGGCCAGTCGCATATTCACGGTATCCGGGGCGCACTACCACTAACCCATTGTCGGGATAGAGGTTCATGGCGTCGATCATAAACTCTGGACCCATCTTTGCCAGCGGGTCTAGGTCATTAATACCACCCGTTGGCGCAAGCAAGGCAAGCGCCTGTGATACCTGCCGAATCTGAGCATTGGCCTTAAACATTCCAGCTCCCATCCGGCACATTTTGCCCGGAGATATACAGGTAGTCCCAACGCTTATCTAGCTGGATAACAGGGGCCCCCTGATTCTGAGCCTTTTCGTTGTTGAGCATATACATGAATTCATCTTTCAGTTCCGTCGCATCCATACCCTTAGCGGCCCATAGCTTAAACTTGATACCGGCGATCATCAAATAGTCTTCAAATACAGTCTCATCAGTATCGGCCGTGATATTATCCTTATACGTATCTGTAAGCGGATCGTATACCCAATGCTTAGAGATATAGAAGAAGTTAAGTTGCTCCTGATCTGCGGGCGTAGGGAAAACAGTGAACTTGTTACGCAGTACGCGATAGCGATAGTACACTCCTACCGACACAATACCGAACTGGACCCATGACCATCCTTGCGGGGTCATGGGTCCATACATCGGCCGCTTGTTCTTACTGCTCCATTGGGTCTGGTTAACTATCCTTTTGTAATCGGCAGGTAGGTCGAATTCAGTCTGCACACCGTTCCCCGTAAACGTCTGAGTCTTCTCAAGGAACTGCCAATCATGTACCTTGATAAGTTGATTACCCAGCGCATTCAAGAGGCCGAGTGTCTGGAATCCGGTTTGATCGTCCGGGGCAGACACAATAGTAAGCACCTGCGGCAAGCCAATCTCTTGCAGGGCTTTGTTGACCAATTGGAGGACGGACTGTGCCATGACCAGACTCCCTACTTCCTAGCGGCTTGTAGGCCCTTAATGATGGCTGCTTGCTCTTCCATAGCCAGCTTCATTGCAGCCATTTCCTCTTCCAGTTTCTTATTCTTTTCATGCAGTGCGATAAACGGGGCATTTGCTTCGGACTTTGCCACGAATTGAACAGCCTTGTTCTTCAGTGTAGTAAGGCCCGGATGACGGGAGCAAACATCGTCGCCAACAGCGGCAAGCTGCTCCAAAGTACGAACACGCCAATAAGCCAGTTCTTCGACTTGCGAGCGAGTGATCCAAGTAACCTCGGAAAGAGGCGTTCCAATGACCTGCTCTGCATCACCAGACTTGAACATCGCATATGCGCGCCTATAGTCCTGCTTATCCTTGTCCGAAACCGGGCGGTCTACGATATTAGTCTGATTACCCGGAGCACGAATCTCAATATACTCCTTATCAACATAGATCGGACGGCCTTCTTCGGCAGACTTTGCAGTGTCTTCCTTAGCCTTGATATAGAACCGGACATAGTTCTTCTCTTTGCCCTTATCGCGGGATTCAAAATCTTCAACATCGAAATCGGCAACAGTTGACATAAAATACTCCTTGCGGGGCGGGGGGTTACTTGACCATTACCATTCCCATTTGACACAGGAATGCGACCAAGGCGAAAAGGGATACTCCCAACCACCCCATACTAATCCGGGGGGTAATGGAGAGATTGAAGGCTGCGGCTGCTAAGGAAATCAAGCCAGCCAGCATTAGTGCAGTGACCAGCATGTTCATGGTATTACTCCCATCTTTGCTGCAATAAACGCTTCTGTGTTTTGGATGTCTGTAAGAGTTGTAGCTGTGCCTCTAATTATGATCTGTCCCAGCCCTCCTGTAAATGTGTTCGTGGAACCGCCACGACGGGCAAAATAGGCTGCGAAATTACCGAAGTTACCTGTGCCCTGTGTAGCCACATTCTGAGCCGTCTGGCCATTGGCTCTGATTCTAGATAGCGGAGCCGATATGTCGGACTCACCAGTTGCCACAATAGCAATAGGCGAAGCAAACCCAGACGTAAGGCTAGCATCGGCCGTCGTGGTTCCGCGTGACCGCCATACAATATTAGGGCCAGCGGTTAGCGGGCAAACCCATCCAAAGACACCGGCATTGCTAACGGTTGAATTGGAGAACTCATAGATGACAGCCTGTGAATTGTCACTTAGCTTGAATACTCCGACCATCGAAGTGAGTTCATTGGATGCCGTCAAATTCATTACCGTAGTCTGCATCCAATCATCGACGCCATCACAACGGAGATAGTGCGGGAATCCAACAGTATCATAGCTTAGTGCGCCGCTACTTGACTGATAGCCAGTAGTGAGGTTGCCGGCAGGCCCCGCGAGGGTGGAAGTATACCCCCACTCAAACTGCGCCTTTTCAATAGATAGTGCAGTCAATCCAGCCGAACCAGTATACGTAATAGAGGGGGTGTCATCAACGGCATATACAGCAGTTCCTATGCCACCTGTCTCTGCGGCAAATCCTGCCGAAACAGTGCAAACATAAGAGCCACCGATATTGGTAATGGAGTGGGAGACATTCGCCAGCGGCCCTACATTCTCCGGTGTACCTATTACCGATCCGGAACCTGTAAGATCAAACATCACCCGATAGAACCTAGCGAGTGTGTTGTTACCGATCAATACAGCGCACTTAGTTCTGCCATCTGGGAATATCTGGAAAGACGCAGTTGCACCGAATAGAGCCGTTTGGTTAGGAACGGCCGCAATAACAGCAGCACGGCTAAAGGAGTGAACGCTATTGGCAGAGGTTTCAAATAGCTCCTGTCCAGCAATGTTGGTAGTGCATCCGGTCTTTGTCCAATAAGACTGATTAAAGTCCTCACTATATGTAAGATGATTCTTACGTGCGCTGAGAGTAGGCCGCGATGCAGCCGTAGCTTGCGTAGCCGAGACACCACGACCGGACTTGTCATTCCATTTTCCTACCGGCTGTTCGACGGCCGTAACAGGCGTAGTTCCCGCCGAATTCTGCCACATGGTTGACAGGTCAGAAGCATCGAACCAGCAGCCAAGTTCACCGGCACCGAATAGCACAGCAGCGGGATTGAACGCAGCGGGCGTAACTTCAGCCGTAGTGTCAAAGGTAGCAGCGTCAATTACAACACTATCTGAGGCCCTACGAACTTGCACCTGCCAGTCAGCCGCCAAGAGGCCCGGTATATCACTGGAATTCGTTAGTGTCCATGACACTGGAGGGGCCAACCATGTATTAAAGGCAGAACCGGTAACGTTTCCAGCATCACCATTAGGGGTAGAAGCAAAGAACTGAAAATCAGATGCTAGGCCAGCCAATAGCCATGTATATTGGGATACATTCAACCCGCCATTAATCTGAACCTTTACATCCCCGTCCGTAGCAATCTCGATCTTAGAGGTCGCATTGCCTGGACTAACGGCCGTCGAATGCGCTTCCGTGAAAAACAATTCAGCATCCGAAACCGCCTGAATAATAGCCGTAGCTTGGAACGTAGTTGTATCCAATACCACTTGATCCAATACCCTACGAATCTCCACCGTCCAGCTAGTGTTCTTAGTGCTAGCAATATCATCAGGATTAGTAAGCGTCCATGTTACGGGTGCAATAGGCAACCATACGTTGAAAGCATCCCCCGACATATTGCCAGTATCGCCAGTAAGATTAGAGCCTCTAATCTCAAAGTCAGCCGCTACGCCATTTACGATATAATTGTAGAGGTTAGTAAACGCCCCGCCATTGAGCGAAACAGTCACAAAACCAGTTGATTCAACCCGGAGGGTGACAGAAGAGTTACTAGGACTATTGGCCGTAGCTTGCTGATTGACGGGCAACAAATCCGCATTCGGAAGCAGGGTCACATTAGCTACCATGTGAACCGTCGTCGTATCCAAAACCGTGTTGTCCGGAACCCGGCGCACGGACAGGGTAAAATCGACTACCTTGGAACTGGTAGCATTATCGGGATTTGTCAGCGTCCACGACACAGGCGCAGCAAAGTACGATCCGAAGGCCGTACCTACGATGTTTCCAGTATTACCAGTAGCAGCAGAACCTTGGAATTGAAAGTCAGTAGAAGTGCCTGTCACCAGCCATTGATATAGGTTAGTCAGCGCGCCGCCATTAATGGAACGCTTGACAAACCCATCCGCTGCTACCTCAATGTAGACGGTTGCATCCGTCGGGCTGTTGGTTGCAGCAGTCTCCGAAATAGGCTGCAAATCGGCATTCGGAGCCGGGGGCGTGACCGTCGCATCTAGGCTAACCGTTGTGGTATCCAGTAGCACACTACCCACAACCCGGCGAACGTCTAGCGAGAAATCGACAGATTTAGTGCCTGCCGCATCATCATTATTCGTCAATGTGAACGTAAGCGGGGGTGCAATGAACGATCCAAAGGCTGAACCAGTAAGGTTCCCCGAGTCGCCAGTAAGGCCGAAGGGCCGGAACTCAAAATCGGCCGCTACACCATTAACAATCCACGTATATAGGACCGTAGCAGCGCCACCATTAACCGACTTGGTAACAGTGCCATTAGTCAATACCTGAATGTTAATGGTAGAATTGGCGGGGCTTTGAGCAGAAGACGTTTCGCTAATCGGCTGCAAATCAGCGTTCGCTGGCTGTGGCGTAACATCAGCCTGAATGGTAAACGTCGTCGTATCCAATACGATGAAGTCGGAGACTCTACGAACTTCAACCGTCCAGCTACACGCTTTGGAGCCAGCCGTATTGTCAGAATTTAGAATTGTCCAGCCGATAGGGGCTTGCTGCCACACATTAAATGGCGATCCAGTGAGATTTGCAGTGTCACCAGTGAGGTTAGAAGCCCTGAATTCAAAGTCAGTATTAACACCAGTCAATAGCCATTGATATAGGTTCGCAAACGAAGCCCCATTTAGCAGTCGCTTGACGAAGCCATCGCTACTAATCGAAACATCAACGGAAGCGTCAGCCGGAGCAACCGCCGCCGCCGTCTGACTAACGGGCTGCAAATCGGCAGTTGGGATGATCGGAGCCGCAGTCACATTCGCCTGCAAACTGACTGGGGCTTGACTGAGCAAAAGACCGTCCGAAGCTCTACGGACAGACAGGGTAAAGCTAATAGCCTTATTATTAGGTGTATCGTCGGAGTTTAGAAACGTCCATGACACCGGGGGAGGTAGCCATGTATTAAAGGCCGATCCGGACAGGTTTCCAGTGTCACCGGAAGCGCCAGAAGCCATCAATTCAAAGTCAGCCGCTACACCCTGAATAACCCAATCATATAGGTTAATAAGAGCGCCGCCGTTGATCTGCTTTTTGACAAATTGGTCAGTTGCAACCGTAATAAATACGGACGCATCCGCAGGACTAACGGCACTGGCCGTTTCACCAATCGGAATCAGGAGGGCTGTGGGAAGTTGAGGACCAGCCAACCAGTAGGCAAATTGGCGGTCATTAATAGCGCCCGGAGGGGGCAGAAACTTCATCCACAAATCATTATTTGTATCGAGCACAACGACGGGGAATAGTAGCTGTATGATTAGCCACTCCCGCTCTGCATCTTGAAGGGGCGAGTTTGCACCCGCCCCCCCATCACGAAACCAATCCAGCAGACCATCATTTACTGTAGGCCCGCCAGTGGCCGTCAAAATGCTGTCATTCAGCGTTGACATTTACGTAACCGCTGCGGAGGCCGTTGTACCCGACCCAAATACAGAGTCCGTAGTCACCAAAGCCGATTCCGAACGGTTCACCCAGCCAGTCTCAATAACCGCACCGACCGCAACGCCAGCAGCCGCCGTTACCATCTTCACCGGGAAGCCAGTGAAAGCAGGGCCAGCACCAGCATCCCGCGAGCCGCCATTACCGAAGCCTAGAAGCGGCTGGACGAGATATGGGGAAACTGTGGACACCCCTAGACCTGTATTACCGGGGCCAGGAGTGATGACACTCTTGCCGCCACCAATGGCAGTGAGAATCGCCAGCGTTGCAGCCGTGCCATTTGGCATGGTCACACCGGGGGTATAGTCGTCGGTAAAACCAGCAGCCTTAATGGCACCGGGGGCTGTGAACGGTGACGTACCCGTAGATACGTTAATTCTACGGGTGGCATTGATACCAATACCGGTATTCAACGCGCCTGTGGAATGATTGCCAGTCTGATCGGTGTCCTTTGGCGATCCATCAGGGCCGCTAAACGGACTCATCAGCACGAACTTACCGGCAGAGGGATTGGCCGGAACTACCAGCGGGCCAGCCATGTTGGATGCAGGCATTTGAGCGTCCTCCTAGTGGGCTAAATAAAGACGGTTTTAATGTCAGGATAACCGAAAACCTGTACCCGCGAGCCGCCCGCTCGGAGAACTTATGGCAGAGGCTCATTCCCGCACAGCGGGACTTCACCAGATTGGTACTCCACACTTTGAGGCAATCCAGAAGGTGGACCGCAGTACGTTGACGGGGTTGCCGGTACTTCTTCCTCAGGGGTAATTTCCGGTCCATCATCCGGCAGAGTGTCGGGATTGGTTTCCATGACCTACTCTCCTTACGGATTCACGTCGAGCCGGCCTTGGAACTGCGCACCGCAGGTCGTCAGATTTCCGGCCCATGCCATGATCTGAACCTCGGCGTCCTGATTGATCGAATACCGCTTGTTCGGGGACAGCGGTACGAACTGACGCGCGCTGTGCGGACGGAAGCGGATATAATCGGTATTGAGCATGAAGCCAGTACCAGCAGGGCAGAAACCGCCGATACCGCCATCGAGTACCACATCGGCATCCATGTACTTAATGGACGGGAACCCTAGCTGGCCGACTTCTGGCGAATTGAACCGCTGTTGCGCCTGTAGCGAGGCCACGTATGCCTGCCAAACAACGTTGTCAACAGGGATGAGGTCGGGGCGATCCGCGCCGCGAACAAGCTGTGCCCATAGGGCATTAAAATTCGCTTGAATCGTGGCAGTCGAAGTGACGTTGACCAGCTTGGAGCGCCAAAAGGTCCAAGTAACACGGTCAATGCCGCCATACGTGCCAGTAGTTGGGTCCAACGGAACAGCGGCATTAAGGCCGGTAATTTCCTTGCCACCTGAGCCGGTGCCGTCGCTATACAAACCGCCACACACCAGATTGCGCATTGTGGACTCAGCCACGTCGATGCGTGCGCCGATCAGGTCGATCATCTGTTCGGGGCCGGCATTCTGCAACATTTCCAGGCCAGAAACCACGACCGGACATGCAGCCTGCTTGATATCGAACTGTGCCGCCGAAAGCACATCCTGCGCCGCAACGGGCAACAGGTCATAGCCGTTGTACCAACCGGCATTGCCATTCTCGGCAAAACTCAGCTCTTCATAGATGAGTCGGCCGCCGCTAAAAGTACGCTGCTTGCCCTTCTGGGAAAGCCTCATCAGTAGGGCGTTGTTCTTCGTCACATTATCCGCGATCTTGCGGGTACGGGATTCGATTGTCGTAGCGATGATATCGCTTACGTTCGGGAATGCCATTTGGGCTGTCCTCAGAAGAGGTTAATGGAAGGTGCGTTCACTTCGCATTACGAGGGTCAGCCTCACGTGATGGGGGCTACACGGTGTCGATAGCCCCCACCCGATTTTTGCATCCTACACCCCTTGCGACTGCGCTGCAATAGCCCTGCGAACGTCCGCGTAGATATCGTCCCCTAGGCCGTCGCCTGCCGTGGTCGATAGCCCGGACGAAGCCGGGGGCACGACTGCCGCCGCCGCTACTTGGCGCTGTTGAACGCCATTCAATTGGCTACCGCCATTTGCCTGTGCCGCTGCACGTGCGCGCAGATCAGGATTTTTCCATACACAATAATCATAGGCATCTTCATAGGTTTCACAGATACCATTTTCAATCACATCCGCCATCTGATCCCGCACTTGATCTAGGAACGGATGCTTTGTTTTATCTGCTGCAAATGCCTCTAGCTCATTCTTAGCTGCTGTGGCTTCAAGATTTGCGCGCCAATCCCGCTGTTCCTGTAGCTCCCTAGCTACCTCAGGGGGGAGGCTAGGAGGCGTGCGATGATGCTTATGGGATTCTTCTATAAAAGCTTGCAGCTTTCCACCCATGGCTTGATCCAAAGCCTGCCGGATCGGAATGCCATATCCATCAGCAATCTCCAAAAGCTGGGTGAACTTCTGGGCAGGATTTCCTAGGGCCAATACCTGCTCAGAGGCAATCATCTGAGTGAGATATTCAGCCGGTTCCAATTCGATATGCTCAAAATACTGTGCATAAGGCTCTAGCACATTCCATACTTCTCGTGCCGGTTCCGTCTGTTGCATTAGGCGCTGTACGCCAGCCGCCATATCCTCTTCCCGTCGGATAATTTCACCCCGAATATCCTCAGGAATAGTGCCCCACTTTTCTTTCAATGCAGGCGTCCACCCCTGAGGGGGTTTCGTAGAGTCCAGTTTAACTGGAGCATTTGGATCGGGCGGTGTCGCAGATACAGGGGGCGTTACCGGGGCGGCAAGGGCCTTCGGTTCAGTGATAGGTGGGATTTCGTCTTTACTGTCCTTGTCCTTAGGCAAAAACCGACCATGCGCGTCGCGCTGGCCTTCCGTCTTGCTTTCTACTTTCGGGGGAGGAATAACATCAGAAGTAGTCGGTTCAGGGGCGGCCGGAACATTCTCTGCTGCGGCCACACTATTGAATGCAGCCCTTACGTCATCATTAATGTTGTCGAATTCGCCATTCATGGGATAATCTCATCTTCGCGGGCAGGATGGGGAGTGTAACCTTCTTCCAGCTTTGTGATAGCCTTTTGCATGTCATCTTTTAGGTCTTTCTTCCGCTCCTCATCAAGCGGCTTTTGTAGGTCTTTATTTGTCCATCCGAGTATTGCTTTTTCATCATAGCCGTCATGCGTGTTGACGACATTATTCCGTTTGTTGTGCTCCTGTAGTTCCCGCCGTGAGGAAACGAGGGAGCCATCCACGGGCGATTTGAATGGCTCAAATGGTTTAGTATGTAGAAGCATTGAAGGGGCAGTGAGGACACGCCCCATATCGGCTCCACATAGACAGGGTATGGACGGGTTTCGCTCGTATTCCGCCAGTGAGCATACTCTGTCATATGACGCTCCACATCGGCTGCACTTATATGGATAGATCATTAGTACCCCCGCAAAGCCTTCGCTTTAGGGTTCTTATGCTGCTCAAATTTACGGCCTACAGACTGCGGAATGTCCACCTTTTTTGCGAACTTAGGATTATGGGCTACCGCTCGCATAAGCCGCGCCTGTTTTTCCGACTTGTACGGCATATCAATATCCTGGCCTTCTCATCCTACCCATACCCATGCCACCACCCATGCCACGAAGAGCCTGCGCACGGGGGGCCGCTCCACCCATAGGACCGGCCGGGGGCATTACGCCACCCATTGGCGGGGCCATAACAGGCGCACTCATGGGAACTGGCGGGGCTGCCATTGCTGGGGCAGGCGCACCCATAGCCGCAGGGGCTACAGGAGGGGCTACCGGGGGTGCCGCTGGCCGTCGCATTGGCTCCACACCACTACGCAAAGCCTGCCCTAGTGAAGACCGCCTAACAGCCGACATTGCCGGGTCCAGTTTTGCCAATTTACCGAGTACGCCACCGCTAGTAGCTTTAGCTACAGCCTGTTGAACTTTGCCGCCTGTTTTTTCGTGAATTTTTGACCCAATTGGATCAATTTTCTTGATTACCTTTTTCAATTTCTTGAGGAATCCCATTTTACTTCCCCTTTGGGGTTGTGGTGGGTTTCGGAACTGCCTTCGCTACCGCCTTCTTACTTGCTACCTCTGCCGCCGTCCTTTGCTGGCCTTCTGCCAGTTCCGCTCCTAGGCGTGCGTCATCCTGCAATCTTTCATGCTCAAATCTCTGCTCATTTTGCCGCATTTCCTGTGCGCCCTTAATGGCCTGCTTCTGAGACTCAACCACGAATTTTTCACGCTCAAATTGCATCTCTTGTTCGTGCTTTTCACGCTGGAATTGCATCTCCATAATATGCTCTTCGCGGCGTAGCTGCATATCCTGTTGCTTGAGCTGCATTTCCAGTGCTGCTTTCTGCTGCGCCATCTGCATATCGCCGGCCTGCTTTTGCTGAGCCAATTGTAGCTCTTGCTGCATCTTTTGAGCCTCCATTTGTGCCTTTGCAGCTTCCGGGTCCGGCTTTTCTGGCAATCCGCCAGCCTGTTCCAGCGCCGCCATAGCAGAATCCAATGCACCTTCCAGTTCCGCGCTACCCTTGAATCCTACAAGCGAGAATTTGAGAATTTGCATCATCAAAGGTGCTAGTGCTGGGTTGCTTTCGATAGCCGGAACTGCCGATGCGAGGAATTGCGATAGAGTCTGCGTCAATTCCATCCTTTGCTGCTGTTCAAGCGCCCAATCCGCCTGAGTAAGTGAATCAGCCTCGATATCAATGGTATATTTTGTCTGAAAATCGTCGCGCAGTATCTCCAAAGCAGCTTGAACGAACTGCTGATCTGTCTGGGGCAACGTTCCACATACCGCAGATAGCTTTTCATCAGTATAAAGTTGGCACATCAGTTCTGCGATGATTCTTAGGCTGTCTCGGACGAAAAAAGCCACGTCCCTTTGCATTGCAGTCATGCGAACAGAAGCAAACTGCGCTTTAATCTGCTGCGCGCCTAGTGTTTCGTACTGATTTGACGAGCCGCGAATGATATCCGCCATGCCCGTAACTTCAAATAGCTGATCCTTCAGGAATCCATATGTTGCGACTAGCTGTTGCAGCACTCCGGTAATGACTTCAACGGGGAACCAATCAATTGTACCTTTGGCACCGCCTTTTTCAGCAAACATTGCCCAATTATCGACCGGAATTAGCTTGTTTTCAGTGCCGGAAAGCATCCGGCCTATCTCGGGCTGAGACGCATCATAGATACCAGCGACTCTGCACGCCTCTACAATGAGGTTCATGCGCGCGTAAATGGTATCCATTTGGGTATATTGATCCTGCGCCATATAGTAATCAGGCAATGGCAGGAATTTACTCGTCGGTGGCGACGCAATCAGGGGCTTCGGGCATGGATAGAAGTTGTGAAGTTGGTACGGGTCTTTCACCCGATCCAGAATCGTGCCCTGTTCCGTCAAATGCAGGACTTCCTTCTTCGCCTTGTCCCACATCTGGATTACGCATACCTTACCCTTGTCGATCAGGTCCGGTGCGATGATATAATTGTTGTTCTTTTGAGTGGGCATTTCAGCCACCCGCTCGCCCCACCGCTTTTTAGCCTCGTCGTGGTCAAGATGCAGCTTGCGGCCAACCCACATGCACTCTTCCCACTTTCGCCGGGGTTCGTATATCAGGTCTTTCCAGTGAACAAAGTCTACTGCAACCTCTTCCGGCTTGCCCTCTTCGGGCGGCTTAAACGTCATCCATACAGTACCCATGCCGGGGACCAGCCTATCCAGAATGGCAGACTTCATTCCTTCATCAAAATACTTGGCGCAATGG
>Ga0105347_1000089_pt1 | contig 42648 bp, 39 predicted proteins | sample EasRivMeERMLT890_FD_89677 | JGI IMG/M metagenome (GOLD analysis project Ga0105347, IMG submission 89677) | Soil microbial communities from meander-bound floodplain in the East River, Colorado, USA - East River MetaG ERMLT890 | ecosystem: Environmental > Terrestrial > Soil > Floodplain | place... | reverse complement strand
GGGCCGCAATTCCTCTACTAAGCTGTTGGTCTGTTTAGTCGGCGTCCAAACCAACCAGTTCCCGCGCGCTCTCGATATGGCTAAGACCCTTAGAGCGGCCGGGATCGCGGTGATCATGGGCGGTTTTCATACCAGCGGCACGATCAACATGTTGGGAGAGCAAGAGCCCGATATTCAGGAGTTGATTCGCGAGTCGATTTGCGTCGTTTCCGGTGAGGTCGAAGGGCGATGGGAAATGATTCTGGCGGATTTTCTCCAAGGACAGCTGAAACCGCTTTACAGCTTCGCGCAGGATCTGCAAAACTTGGTAGACATCGGGTCAGCGCCCTTGCCGAAAACCAGCCCTAAGACCATGAGCCATTTCGCCTATCCGTCGTTCGGTACCGCGGACACTTCACGCGGCTGCCCGTTCGCCTGCACCTTCTGCACGATTATCAATGTTCAGGGCCGTAAAATGAGAGAACGAAGCCCTGAGAGTATCGCCGCCATGATACGCCGGAACTACGTGGAGCACGGTATCTCCTTTTACTTCTTTACCGACGATAATTTTGCCCGCAAGAAGTTCTGGCGCGAAACTTTCGAAGAGATCATCAAGCTCCGCGAAGAAGGTCTCAAGGTAACGTTCATGATGCAAGTCGACCTGGCAAAGAAACCGAAGGACTTTGTCGAACTTGCGGGCAAGGCCGGCTGCACCCAGGTCTTCATCGGCATGGAGAGCGTCAATCCGGAGAACCTCAAGGCCGAAGGCAAGAAGCAAAATAACGTCGCAGAGTACCGTAACATCATTCAAGAGTGGCACGACGCCGGGGTGGTCGTACACACGGGCTATATCATCGGCCTGCCGTGGGATTCCAAGGATCAAGTGCCCGAGGATATTCGTTTTCTCATGGACGAGGTTGGCCCTGATCAAGCCTCCTTTTTTATGTTGACGCCGCTGCCGGGTTCTCACGATCACCGTGAGATGAGGAAGCGCGGTGAATGGATGGATCCCGATTTCAACAAGCGCGATTCATTTCACGCCACCATCAATCATCCTCGCATGACGGCCGAGGAATGGACCCAGGCCTACGAGAACGCCTGGGAGGCTTTCTACAGCAAAGAAAACATGATCAAGGTGCTTTCGCGCTGGAGTAACCACCCAAAGAACTACTGGAACCTGATGTCCGTCTTTTTCTGGTACAAGAATGCCGCCTTGATCGAGAAACAACATCCGATGGTCGCGGGCTTCTTCCGTCTGAAGGATCGAAAGAATCGCCGACCCAGATTTGCCGTCGACTCACTACCCATCCATGCTTGGAAACGCACCAAGGAAATTACCCAGCTGTTGATTGCCTGGGCTAAGTTCTTGAAGGAAATGGAGGAAGTGTGGCTGCAAACCAGGAAAAAAAGCGATACTGAAGAACGCTGGATGGAACAGCTGCAGAAACTCCAGGTCGAAGTGTGGCAGGCGTTACGAATTGCCGAGCTGCAGAAGGTCTACGCCAATGCAAAGGAATCGCTTCCCGAAAGGGCACGGGGGCTGCTCGATCCTCTAGAAGAGCTCTCGTCGAGGATTCTACTGACGCGCAAAGATCTAGACCGATTCTTGAAGCAGTGGGGCAATCTGCGCGAGGGAATTCAAGAGTTGCGCTTGCGTGAAAGTGAGGCGGCGGGACGGTGGCTGGATGAAATGTACAATATTCACTCGAGCATCCGCCTGGGGGACTACCTACAGGATTGGCATGATGCCTGTGCGCGGTTAAAGGGCTCGTTGCCGTCAAAAGTCCGGCTTAGTTTTGTCAAGTTTGATGCAATTAACAACCGCGTCGTTTATTCGCGTCAGGAATTACAGCGGATCTGGTCTCAAACTCTTGCGAGCCTACGGCAAATGAAGCTGGCTCAAATCCAGCCATGGAAACTAACCACCGCGTTCGTCAAGGATTTCTCCTTGACGACGTCCTTTGCTTTTGATTATAGGGAATTCTCTAAGGATTAGGCCGTCCCTCACCACGACTCTGCTAATGCAGCCGCGCCACCTGCCTTGTCAGGAGCGCAACCCGATGCCTCACCGCATCCGCATCCTCGGCCTGCGGAGCGAGGCGAAGATAATTTTCGAGATCGTCAAGCGCCGGCTTAAAGCATTCGAGCTTGAAATAGAGAATCCCCCGGTCCCGGATGTCCTCTACAGACATTGGGTCCAGGATCACAAGGCGTTCCACAACCGACAATCCCCTCATCAGATCATTCGCTCTGAGGTAAATGATTTTAAGATTGTTGAGCATCCGTTTGAGAATCTGCTTCTTGCCGGTGGATTCAAGAAAGTCTGGATCAAGGGAAACCTTGCGCCCGTACAGTTTATCGAGCATCGCTTCTAGACTCTCACGGGAGCGGATCTCCCCTTGGTTGAACGGGTCGATCACGATTTCTTCATCGTCGCCCCGATACTTGACCAGGAAGTGACCGGGGAAACCGACGCCGTGAAGCGGTAGCCCGATTCTCTGCGCAACCTCTATATAAAGGACTGAAAGAGATATGGGGATGCCGATCTTTCGATCGAGCACTTCGTTCAAAAAGCTATTCCTCGGATCGAAGTAGTTTTCACGGTTGCCGTGAAAACCTCGCTGCTGAAAAAGCACGTAGTTGACGGCAGCGACGGAACGGTATACGCCCGGCTCTGTGCCTAAACACGTGTTGGCGGCGGCGGCCAACTCATCGATGCGCGAGAGATAGGCATCGACATCAAGATGGGGGTAATCGCAATTCGCCATGGCCAAGGCCGCCCGGCCGAGGTCAATTTTCTCGTCCGGGCAGCCTACCGCAAGGCGAAAATCTCGGTACGGATCAGCGGTCAATCACCCTCCCGCCTAGCGCGGCTCGGCAATCACATCCACCAGGTAGGGAAGCTGCTTTTCCTTGACGAACTTGAGGCCCCGTTCGAGAGCAGGCCGCAGGTCCGCCGGATTTCGCACCGGTCCCTCGGCATTGACACCAAAGGATTGCGCCATCTTGGCGAAGTCCACCGCCGGGTCGTCCACGTGGGTCCCAATGCCAGCATTTTCTACCGGCCGATTGCGGAACTTGGCGACTTCGACCCCATGCTCCTCCGAGTTGTAATACGACTGGTTGTTGTGCATGACCATCAGGAATGGGATGCGATGTTTGGCTGCGGTCCATAGCGAGCTCGAAGTCATCAACATGTCCCCATCCGATTGAATGCTGACGGCCAATTTGCCCGTGCCTTTAAGTGCCAATGCGGCACCGATAACGGCGCCCGGTCCGTAGCCCAGGCCTGCCCCGCCACTCCCCCCAAGATATTGATTTGGCTTGGTAAAATCCCACAACCGTCTCGCCCAACCATTGGAATTGCCGTTGACCAGTACCCAATCGTCGTTCTTGACGACCTCGCCGAGTTCCAGCGCCAGCCAAGCGGTGGAAATCTCCTTTTGCGAGGCTTTGGCCCGCGCGTCCGCAAGCCATTTCGCCCGTCGGCTAGTGTGCTTGCCACCAAGTTCCTTACGCCGCGCCTCGATGGTGGTCTTCTTTTTGTCATCGCTGCCGAGGAGTGCACGGCAAACGCGAGTGAGTTCGGGTAGGGCGACCGACGTATCGGCGGTCATAGGGAAATCGATGGCCTGTAAGGCCTGGAAATCGTTAGCCCAGGAATGTACCAGCATGTCGCTCATGGAAATGCTGATGATCTTCAATCCAGGCAACGTAACGTATTCACAAGCGCGGGTCTGTTTGCTCACCGTCGTCAAGGAGCCGAAAAGATCGCCAACGTCCAGGGCCAGAAGCACATCCGCCTTTTGCAGCAATTCGCGCGCACCGTCCGTTGCATCCAAATCATGGGTGCTGGGAAAATTAAAGCGCGCGCCTTTGTCCACAACCGGAATCGATAGCAGCTCCGCCAGCTCGATCAACGCAGGAACGGATTTGGGGTTGCGCCCCAACGTATCCGCAACAATGATCGGCGCTTGAGCATTAACCAAAAGTTCCGCGGCTTTGCGCAGCGATTCCGGGTTAGCCTGGGCCGCTGCCGGCGGCGCATAGCGGCCGACATCGGGGATATCGACCAGACTCGTAAGGGCATCTTCCTGGAGGTCCGCATCGTAATTGATGTAGATCGGCGCGGTGGGCTCCGTTGTGGCGATCCGGTAACCGCGAATAAAGGAGTCCGGTACGTCAGCCAGTGAATAAGGCTGGTCATCCCATTTCACGTAGTCGCGTACTTGGTTACCCTGCACCAGAGCGGTATGGATCCAATCGATACGCGGGCGGCGCCGTTTAGTGTTCATCGGACCGGTGCCGCCGAGAACCAACATTGGAACCCGATCAATGTAGGCATTGAAAATCGCCATGCTCGCGTGCTGCAAGCCCACCATGTTGTGCACGATGGCAATCATCGGCTTCCCCTTGGCCTTGGCGTAACCGTGGGCCAGAGCCACGGATATTTCTTCGTGGTTGCAAAAGATGACTTCCGGTTTGTAATTGCCGCCGTAGTTCACAATGGAATCGTGAATGCCGCGGAAAGTCGCCCCCGGGTTGAAGGCAGCGTACTCGATGTCAAACGCTTTCATCAAATCGACCACGATGTCCGAGCCGTATTGCGGTTGTTTTTTTTCTACTCTGCTAGCTGGTTTCGCCACTTTCGATATCCTCCTTTATTTATTTTAGTGCCATTTTCTAACCGACCACAAACTGTCACGCCCTGCGCAATTGCTTAACTCGCTGCCTGAATCGGCGTCGCGGGAGCTGAACTCTTTTCCTCCTGAAGCAGTCCTCTTTGAAAGAAAAGCTCAACGGTATCCAAAAGACCCCCCTCGCGTGCGCCAGTTTCGGAGGCCTTGGCCACATCGAGGTCGGCAATGGCTTGCAGCACTTTTTGCGCCGCCGGCGCCATAAAAGCTTTCATGCCGTGATGATTAAAAGTCTGCCTTAACTCCACCATTTCTTCAGCCCGTCTAGCGGCGTGTACGCGCAAGGCCACAATGCTGGACGTTACCTTATCCAACAATCCCGGGAAACTTTCTTCGTAGCGCTGGAGGATTTCGTCCAACAAACCAAACTTCCGCGCTCCCATCAATAGTTCGACAAAAAGCCCCTGAAGCCCTTTGGTCAAGCCGGCATAGACCACTTTGAACGCCGAGGCTTGAGCCACCGCCGGCCCGAGGACTTTCACTGAAAAGCCATAAGCATCAAGTTCCTGCATTCTCGCTGCCTGCGGTCCGGAAACATAGACCACCGCGCCCTTATCCATCTTTGATGCGGAGCCGATGATGCATCCGTCAACAAAATTAACGCCGCCCTGTTGCAGAATTTTTCCGATCTCCTCCGCAGCCATGGGAGAAATAGCGTTAGCATCCAAATAAAGCAGGTCCCTGCGACCGGACTTGGCCGCTGCTTTAGCGAGTTTGCTAGCCACCCGCTTTGCCGCAAACGGAACGACAATCGAAACGATCAAATCCGTATCCTTGACGAGATGCGCCAGCGACGGCACGCATTCCACACCCAGGCTTTCGGCCCGTTTGCGGGTCGTCTCGCTGCGATCCTTGGCATAGGTGCCTACGCTGACGCCACGGGCAGTCAAAATCTTAGCCCAGTGGTAACCCATTTCACCGATGCTCAATATACCAATTCGCTGGAACCCCATAGATCACTCCTTGTGTACTAGTCTTCGCGATTAATGCCATCGATCATCTGTCGCAGCCGTGGGAAATCCGCCCGATTAAAAGGAACGGATAGACGATGTAAATGCAATGTATCTGGCTCATCGGATTCCTCGGCCAAGGGCTCTGTCTGCTTAATCTTGCCTACCAGGATGTCTGCAAAGGTTTGATTCAAGGTTTCAATCAAATCCGGCGCTGGAGGGTGATTGAGACGGATGACCAAGTCTTGCTTCACAAAGCGATAGGAATGAAAGTTTCGGTAAAAGCTCTCGATCTCGCCGATCGCAGCGTCAACGTTGTCCATAATTTTAAAGAAACTAAACTCTTTGCCGGAAATATAGCCGCGGCTCAGCATCGCCTCGCGCAAAAACCTTTCCCACTCTTTCCAATACTCACCGCCCGGAAGATCCATCAGAACGATGGGCACAATTTGACTCTTGCCGGTTTGAGCCAGCGTTAACGCCTCAGCGAGTTCGTCGTGGGTGCCGAATCCGCCGGGGAATATAACCACGGCATCCGCTTCCTTGACAAACATAAGCTTCCTCGTGAAGAAAAAGTGGAAGCTCATGAGCTTGGGATCGTCTTTAATGAAGCGATTCGACTCCTGTACAGCAGGCAGACGAATATTGACTCCGAAGCTGTTCTCTCGTTCCGCCCCTTCGTGGCCAGCCTGCATGATCCCCGGCCCTGCGCCGGTGATTACCATAAACCTTTCCTGAACGAGCCGCTGCGCAAGTTGCTTCGCCAAATGATAGTACGGGTCGGTTTCGCGTATGTGGGTGGAGCCGAAAATGCTTACTTTGCGCACCGACTTGTAGGGCGCAAAAACCTTGAAAGCGTGGCGTAGCTCTTTCAGGGTGCGGTTGAGAATTTTCAGATCTCCGCGGCTTGTTTCATCCCCCGCCAATTTGACGATCGTCCGCACCATTTCGGCGATCAAAGTCGCATTGCCGGAGCCGGATTGCTCGCGTAGCCATGTGACCAGCTGAGCCTCGATGCTCGCCAACGTCGCCTTAGGCTGCTCCGTCATGTTTTAACTCTATGACACAACCCACCTGGTTTTAAAAGAACGGGTCGCAGCGCGCAGGGCGAAGCACAAATAGCATTGACCCTCTCCAGACTTACGTGGTTAACAAGTCGATTGTCGGGTAAACCTGGTGCCCGGAGCCGGACTCGAACCGGCACGGAGCCTTCCGGTTCCTCGGGATTTTAAGTCCCGTGTGTCTACCAATTCCACCATCCGGGCGTCAAATCGATCCTAAACACAACCAGAGATCGACACAATCCGCTCAAGATCGATCCTCGGTTTATGCAGATTACCCCCATTTTACCAATGAAAGACCTCTCCCCCAAACGGCTCTCGTTTGAAATCTAGCCTAAACGAAGAGAGGCGCAAGAACCAGCGTGATCGTGGCGAGCAGCTTGATCAACACGTGTAGGCTGGGACCAGCGGTATCCTTGAAGGGATCCCCGACCGTGTCGCCGACAACAGCGGCCTTATGCGTCTCGGATCCTTTCCCTCCATAGGCCCCAGTTTCGATGAACTTCTTGGCATTATCCCACGCACCGCCGCTGTTATTCAGGAACGTTGCCATCAATATGCCGGCAATGGTTCCCACCATCAAGAATGCCGCCACGACCTCCGCACCCATACCGAAGAAACGGAAGATGATACCCACGGCTATCGGCATAGTCACGGCGATTAGACCCGGAAGCACCATCTCTTTCAGCGCTCCGACGGTCACGATGTCGACGCAGCGGCCGTAGTCGGGTTTCGCAGTGCCCTTCAATATGTTGGGATTTTCTTTGAACTGCCGTCTGACCTCGTTGATCACGTAATAGGCCGCTTTGCCCACTGCGCGAATCGCCAAGGCCGAAAAGAGAAACACCAACATGGCCCCTAAAAGCCCGCCAACAAAGACTTCCGGCTTGGCGATGTTAACGGATTCCAGTTTGCTGCCATAGTGAGCCACTTCATCGAGATAGGCCGAGAAAAGCAGGAAGGCAGCGAGGGCGGCTGAACCGATGGCGTAACCTTTGGTAAGTGCCTTCGTGGTGTTGCCCACCGCATCGAGCCGGTCGGTTTTGTGGCGTACTTCTTCCGGCTGTCCGCTCATTTCTATGATACCGCCGGCGTTATCCGTAATGGGTCCAAAGGTATCCATGGCGAGAATATAGGCTGCCGTTCCGAGCATTCCCATGGTCGCGACCGCAGTGCCAAACAGCCCCGCATGCGGCACCCCGCTAAGATTGCCCACATGAAAGGAAGCCAGGATGGCCGCCGAGATCACGATCACCGGAATCGCTACACACTCCAACCCCACCGCCATGCCAGCGATGATATTAGTCGCCGGGCCGGTCTGAGAAGCCTCGGCAATCGACTTGACCGGACGATATTTGTATTCCGTATAATACTGCGTGATATAGACAAAGGCCTGCGCCATGGCAATGCCGATAACGCCGCAAAGAAAAAAATAGAACCACGCCGAGGACGCTTCCGGATGCTTTGCTGGATCCACGGCGAGCATCCACTGTGCGGCAAAGAAAAATCCGATGATGGCCAGGGCGCTGGTGACATAATAGCCCCGATTGAGCGCCTTCATCGGATCTTCATTTTCGTCGCATTTTACGATCATAACGCCCACGATAGAAGCGATCAGACCGAAGGCACGGGCGACGAGCGGGAAGAGAATCCCCTTCAAACCGAAGAACGGATACAGCCCGACTCCGAGAATCATGGCACCGATATTCTCCGCCGCGGTGGATTCGAAAAGGTCGGCCCCACGACCGGCACAATCACCGACATTGTCGCCCACGAGATCGGCAATCACCGCCGGATTGCGAGGATCGTCCTCGGGAATTCCCGCTTCCACTTTCCCCACCAGATCCGCTCCAACGTCTGCCGCTTTGGTATAGATGCCGCCACCCAGCTGGGCGAAAAGAGCGACAAAAGAGGCGCCGAAAGCGTAACCGACGATCGTGAAAGGAATCTTTTGCGGATCGTGACCCAGTGATTCAAGCAAGTAATAAAGGCCGCCGACGCCCAACAGGCTCATGGCCACGACGAAGAGACCGGACACCGCGCCACCGCGCATCGCGATCTGCAGCCCTTGGTTCAAGCTCGATCGAACCGCCGCGGCTGTTCGAATATTCGCCCGGATGGAAACCCACATACCGATGTAACCCGCAATCACCGAGCAGAGCGCCCCCAACACGAAGGAGAGCGTCGTCCAAAAGGCCATCTGTACCGGAGGCATGGGATCCACTGGACTGGGCGTCCGTACATAGGCGTAGAGCAAAAAGATCAAAACCGCCAGCCCTGCGGAGAAGAGCGTGATCGTCCGATTCTGCCGGGATAAAAACGCTTCGGCACCCTCTTTGATGGCATTGGAGATCTCCTGCATCTTCGGCGTGCCCGCATCCCGTGCGCAAACCCAGCGAGCCAGGTAAACGGCAAACAACAGCGAAAAGCAACTAATCGCGATTACCAGCAAAATCATGATGATTCATCATCCCTTCTTCAATAAAGTGAACTTCGTCAATTCTTTCGCCATAGATAGGCCACCCCGATGCTCACCACGTAGAGCAATAGCATCGGACCCGCCAGCAGAGACTGATTAATAATATCCGGCGTCGGCGTCAAGATGGCCGCAACAATAAAGATCGCGACCAGGGCATACCGGAAAGTACTAAGCATCAGCCGATAGTTCCACAGGCCCAGGCGCACGAGGAAAAACGTAAAAACCGGCAGCTCAAAGGTCACACCGAAAGCTAAGACCATACGGAAGAAAAAAGTGAAATACTCGCCGATGCGTATCGCCGGCGTTACTCCTATCGTCCCGTATTGCTCGATGAAATAGACGAATGCAACGGGGAGAACTATAAAATAACAAAACAAAGCCCCGCCTACAAAAAACGCGGTGGCGCACAAAACAAACGGCAGAACCAGCCTTCTCTCACTCCCCGATAGTCCCGGGCTAAGGAAGCGCCAGATCTGGTAAAAAATAGCCGGGGAGGAGAAAAAAACTCCGGCGGCTAACGCCACCTTGATCTCAGTGAAAAATGCCTCTGTAACTCCAGTACCGATCAGATTCTGCCCCGGGGGAAGGCTCTGCTGCAACGGGGCCACGATGAACCGGAAAATCGAGTCCGAAAAAAAGTAACAGACTCCGGAAGTTAAAATTATTGCGGCAAGAGACTTTAACAAACACCGGCGGAGCTCCTCGAGGTGCTCCGTAAATGTCATGTAGGAATCAGTCGCCAAAGACCCCGTACCCCGGACAAGATTGCAAAAAAGGGGAAGGATACTTACCCTTCCCCTTTTGCTGTTAGCAAAACTCAGTAAAGTTAAATCACTTTACTTGGTTTTGGTTCCCTCGTCTTTCTTCTCCATTGGGGCTCCGCCCGGCTGGTCAGCCGGGGCCTTCATTTCACCACTTGGTGCCGCCGGTTCTGCTGGCGCTGGCGCTGGGGCGGCTGGCGCTGGCGGCGGAGGAGGTGGAGCTGGCTCCTCCTTTTTACCGCATCCCGCAAAGATTAGAGTCAAAGCGAAGAGGCTTGCTCCCGACAATAGAACGATTCTCTTTCCCATCCTAAGTTCACCTCCTTTCCCGACACATCTCGAAAACCGTTTGGCTAGACAATTTTTATTGCATAACTTCCAATCGCTTGCAAGGGGATTGTGGGGCCATCGCGGGATTTTGTGTATCAAGTTTTGCGTCGCTTTGCGGCTCTTTGCCGTTGACAAACGAACCGCACCAGACCAATCGCCGCTTGCAATAGAAAAATTTCTCAAAAACTCCTAAAGCCGAACTAAACACTTGACCACAAGTACAAATGCAACTGAGTTTTCGTCGCCCCCAGAAACTTCACAGGAAGAGTATGATTTAAATTGCCCAATCACTGGCGCTATCGACCTAAGAGATGGTCGATCAACCCGAGCCGCAGCGCGTATTTTCGCAACCAATTTTGAAACGAAAATTCGCAAACGAAAGAAAAGCCAGAAGAAAAACTGCGCGGGCGAACGGGGCGCGAAACCTGAGATCACAACAACTGTTAGTAACTTGTTGATAACTAATTTAGGTAGCCAAGCAGAAGGCTAAAAATAGCGCAGCGCAGCGGAATGCCTAATTTCACGCCAACAAAAGCACTTGAAATTTAGAATGTTATCGACTTTGTGAAGAATCGGGGTTGCCTCGTAGTCTTGGTCCATTGGGGCGTAAAAGGCCCCCCTTAAAGGATTGAGGCTAAGCGGGACGGAACCCGTCGTCACCAAGCGCTGAAGCCAACCCACTAGTCTAGGGCTGCGCGCGACACAGGGCTCGTGCTGACTAAAAACCGAAATATGAGAAGCGATGCTCCGTCACATGATCGTGGCTGATTTTTTCTCACATTGACTCCTTGCAAGGTAGATGTTACATAAAACGGCATTAAGTTACGCGGAGGATTCGTTGGCTGTTCATCCATCGGTCGTTAAAAGGCATAATCAGAGCTTGAAGAGAAGAGCCAGAAACGTGGAATCGAAATCCAAGCTAAGGACTTTGATCAAAAAGGCACGGCTGGCAATCGAGGCTCAAAATCCGGACTTGGTTTCGGCTCAAATCAGGGCGGTCAATCGCGCTTTGGGAAAAGCTGTCAGCAAAGGAATCATCAAACGGAACACCGCCTCGCGCTGGCTAGCGCGCTTGTCACGGTCAGCAAACCACACCGCGACAGCTTCCTCATCTTGATATCCGCCTCGGGCATTGCGGCTCCCGTTCAATCAGAACATCTCCATTAATCTCTGGTGGAGTTCCCGGGCGAATCGTTCGATCAGATCTTCCCGCATACGGCGGCTTTCTGTTTCCGTCAGTTGTATGTCCGTCAGTTGCCGCACGTCCGAGGTATTCAGGGTTTGGTTCTGAAACTTTGATGAGGTGGTCACCACCGCGGCTCGCGAACCGGCATAAATCTCGTTGAGTCGCATAGACTGCCCCCGCCAAAGTATCTCACTTGGCTCTCGACGACGAAATGTCGCATCGACAATCAGGGTTGCATCGTACTGGAGCACCTCGTCATTTCCGTTGACCGACGCCGTCAGGCTATCGAAATTGCGCACAACCCCGCTCAGAATCGCGTCGGCCCGATCCGGCTGGTCCACTAACTGTAGTTGGCCCCGGCGATAAAACTCGCTTCGGAGCGCCGAGGTTATCTCATTCCCGGCACCGATATCTCGGGTTCGATTCAGAAACGGTTCCACGTATATCGAGTGGACGTCCTTGGGAAAAAGGTCACTCTGGCCGGCGAATTGATAGCCGCAACCCGCCAAGCAGAACAGACCTATATAAGCCCAGCTCCGGACACAGTGTTCAAATGACCAGAGAAACTCCCGTCCCATGTTCTTAACCCTCCACCACGACGTTCACCAGCCGCCGCGGCACGTAGACGATCTTCTGAACTTTCTTGTCGCCTACAATGTTTCGCACTTTCTCATCTTGCAATGCCTCCGCCTCAATGCGACTTTGGTTCATATCGGCGGAAACGGTAATTTTACCGCGCACTTTCCCATTGACTTGGACAACAATGAGCAGCTTGTCTTCGGCTAAAGCGGTCTCCGAATAGCTGGGCCAGGAAACTTGATCCAAGCAGTCGCTGTGTCCTAGCTGTTGCCAAAGCTCGTTGGCGATGTGGGGCACAAAGGGAGACAGGAGAACAAGCATCGCTTCCAGCCCTCCCTTGAGGAGAGAAGAGCCCGCTTTCAAACGTCCTTCATCATGCGCGGCCGCGCTCAGGCTATTGAAAAGCTCCATAATCGCCGCAATGGCTGTGTTAAAATGAAACCGTGTATCGATATCGTCGGTGACTTTTTTGATGGTCTTGTGAATCACTCGGCGAACTTCACGAAGATCCGGAGGCAGCTCTTCTTCCGAGAGATTTGAGGTTACCCCTTTCATTAGCTCTCGGTGTTCACCAACAAAACGCCACAGGCGTGTAAGAAAACGATAGGCACCCTCTACGCCCTGATCGCTCCATTCAAGGTCTTTTTCCGGCGGCGCGGCGAAAAGCGTGAAGAGACGCGCCGTGTCCGCGCCGTAACGGTCGACAAGCTCCTCGGGGTCGACGATATTTTTCTTAGACTTGGACATCTTCTCGACCCGTCCCCTTGCCACGGGCCGGTTACATTGCGGGCACCTCCATCCCTCCTTCGCCGAGCCGACTAACTCACTCGGGAAGAGCCAATTGTGCTCGATGCAGCGGTAGGTCTCCTTGGAGACCATGCCCTGCGTTAGCAGATTCGCGAACGGCTCGTCCGCCTGCGCCAATCCAATATCGCGCAACGCCTTGGTGAAGAAACGAGCATAAAGCAGATGTAGCACCGCGTGCTCGATCCCGCCGATGTATTGATTCACCGGCATCCAATAACCCGCGCTCTGGTGATCAAAGGGCGCCGAGTCGAATCTCGGCGAGGCGTAGCGGAGAAAATACCATGAGGAATCCACAAAGGTGTCCATCGTGTCGGTCTCACGACGGCCGGCACCGCCGCATTGGGGACAGGGCGCGCTAAAAAATGTCTTGCTTTCCAGCAAAGGCGATCCGCCTTTGCCACGGAAGGGCACGTCCGTCGGCAGGGTCACCGGAAGCTGATCCTCGGGCACCGGCACTGTACCGCACTTTTCGCAGTAGACAATCGGGATCGGCGTTCCCCAATATCGCTGCCGTGAAACCCCCCAATCGCGCAGGCGATAGCGAACTGACTTCTTGCCCCATCCTTGCTCTTCCAGATAAACGGCAATCTTCTCTTTGCCCTCCATGTTGCTCAAACCGGAGAAGGGGCCACTATTCACCATCACCCCATCATCCACATAGGCTTCCGTGAGGTTCTCCGGGGTGAGCTGCTTGCTTTGCGGCTGGATAACGCTGCGAATCGGCAGGTGATACTTCAGCGCAAACTCAAAGTCCCGTTGATCGTGGGCCGGTACCGCCATGACCGCCCCAGTGCCGTATTCCATCAAAACAAAGTTGGCTAAATAGATAGGAATCTGCTCCGCCGTAAGGGGGTTCTTGCAATACCCACCGCTAAAGACGCCTTCTTTTGTCGCGTCTTCTCCCCCCCGGTTGGCCAGGCTCGCCTTCTTGATGCGGTCGACGAATTCCTTGACCACCTGTTCTTGGCCGGTTCCTCGGCTCAGCGCCAAAGCCAACGGATGCTCCACAGCAATTGAGACAAAGGTGGCGCCGTAGACAGTGTCCTGGCGCGTCGTAAAGACTCTGAGCGCCCCTTCGCGACCAATCAGGGGGAAAAGAATCTCGGCGCCGACGGATTTGCCGATCCAATTCCGCTGCATAGTAACAACCTTGTCGGGCCAGCCGGTCAGCCGTTCCAAGTCAGCCAGTAGTTGCTCCGCATAATCCGTGATACGAAAAAACCACTGGTCAAGCTCCTTTTGAGTTACAGTGGAATCGCAACGCCAGCAAACGCCATCGATCACTTGCTCATTGGCTAAGACCGTCTCACAGGAGGGGCACCAGTTGACTAACGAGCTTTTCTTGTAGGCCAAACCACGTTGGTAAAACTTTAGAAAAATCCACTGATTCCAGCGATAGTAATCGGGATCGCAAGTCGCAATCTCGCGCTGCCAGTCGTAGGAGAGACCCATTCGTTTGAGCTGGGTCTTCATGTAAAGAATATTTTCTTGCGTCCAAATCCCGGGGTGGACCCCTCGTTCAATTGCCGCATTCTCAGCGGGCAAGCCGAAAGCGTCCCAGCCCATAGGGTGCAGCACGTTATGGCCGCGCATCCGTTGGTAACGGGCGACAACGTCGCCGATGGAATAATTGCGCACGTGGCCCATATGGATGCGCCCAGAGGGATAGGGAAACATCTCAAGCACATAGTATTTGGGCGTTCCCCGATCCTCTAAGGCTTTAAAGGTTTGGTTTTCCTCCCAAATCCGCTGCCACTTTTCTTCGATGGCCTTGGCTTGGTACCGTTCTTCCATGCTTTATTTAAGGGCTATGTAACTTTGCACCGCTCGAGTGGGCGACTTGATCTAATACGCCGTTGATAAAGGTTGCAGAGTCGTCCGTACCAAAGCGCTTGCCGATTTCAATGGCCTCGTCCAAGCTGACATTCAAGGGGATATCCGGACAAAAAACCAGCTCGTAAGCCGCCATGCGCAGAATCACCAGATCGACCTTCGCCATGCGCATCAGCTTCCAGTGATCGGTGCATTGCTGAATAATTCGGTCGATCTCACCGCATTGACTGACCACGCCCGACACCAAACGGCGAGCGAATTCTTTGGCCTCTGCGTTTCCTTCGAAATGGCCAAGAAAGAGATCCACGGCGGCGCCGGAAGAGTCACCGGTTATTTCAATCTGATATAGAGCTTGGAGCGCTAGCTCCCTGCCCTTACGTCGTGTTCCCATGATACAATAAGTCTCTTTATTGTCGAAGTGCTGCCTGGAGTCGGCCCACCGCCGGTACCGCTTAAGCCGGGAGCCGGCGGATGACACTGATCATCTCAACCACTGTCAATGCCGCCTCGTAACCCTTGTTGGCATCCTTGGCACCGGAGCGCTCCATCGCTTGCTCGACATTGTTGGTGGTTAGTATCCCAAAACCAATTGGAATTCGATATTTCGCGATGGCTTCGCCGATGCCTCGGGTTACCGCATCCGACACATACTCGAAATGCGGTGTATCTCCCCGAATCACCGCGCCTAAGCAAACCAGTGCATCGTAGTTTCCGCTGGAGGCCATCCTATCCGCCACTAAAGGTATCTCGAATGCTCCAGGAACCCTGACAACCGTGATATCGTCCTCTGTGCCGCCATGGCTCTTCAGCCCGTCCACGGCCCCCTCAAGCAACTTCTCCGTTATGAAATTATTGAAACGGCTCACGATGATACCGAGCTTGATACCTCGCGCGTCAAGTTTCCCTTCAATAGTCTTTGTCATAAGCGCGACTATGAACCATCTACTGTTTGGCCGGCTTGGATTCGAGGTTTGAAAAAATATGCCCGAGCTTGCTCTGTTTGGTGCGAAGATAGTGAATATTGGTATCCCGGGGGGGGATTTCCAAAGGCACCCGTTCTTCAACTTTCAGTCCGTAACCTTCGAGACCGACAATCTTTCTCGGATTGTTGGTCAACAATCGGATGCTTTGAATGCCGAGATCACGCAACACTTGGGCGCCGATGCCGTAGTCCCGGAGATCCTCTTTGAATCCCAGTTCGAGATTTGCTTCGACGGTGTCCAAGCCCTTATCTTGCAGCGCGTAAGCCTTGATCTTGTTGGTGAGGCCAATGCCTCTGCCTTCCTGATGCATATACACCAACACCCCTTTGCCCTCTTGGTCGATTAACTTTAGAGACTGCCTTATCTGATCGCCGCAATCGCAGCGTTCCGAGCCAAAAACATCTCCGGTAAGGCACTCAGAATGCAGCCGCACCAAAACTCCCGCGACGTTCTTCAACTCTCCCTTGACAAGCGCCATATGTTCGGAGCCGTCAACTTCATTGCGATAAACGACCGCCCGGTACATGCCGCCATGAATGGTCGGAAAGACCTCCTCGGCGACACGCTTAACCAAGCTCTCGTTGCGCAAACGATACGCGATCAATCCTGCCACGGACACAATTTTAACGTTTTGGCGCTCGGCCAATCGCTCCAAGTAGGGAAATAACGCAAGGGTACCGTCCTCTTCTAAAATTTGACAGATCGCACCCGCCGGCTTAAATCCGGCCAATCGGGCCAAATCCACCGAAGCATCGGTCCGGCCCGAACGCGCCAAGACCCCACCACTGCGCGCCTGAAGAGGTTGGACATGACCGGGGATTACCAAGTCTTCATGCCTGGTTTGGTCTGCGATGGCCGCTCGAATCGTGTGCGCTCGACCTTGCGCAGACACGCCATGCACACCTTCCAGCCGCACCGAAAAGGACGCGCCACACAACAATCCAGCCAAGCTGCTATTTTCCTCCGAAATCATTGGAATACCTAGTTCTCGAATTCTCTCATCGGTCAAGGTCACGTAAATAATTCCTCGACCGTGGTGCAGCATGTGATTGACGAGCTCGGCTGTCACCTTTTCCGCCGGGATGCAAAAAAAACCGTCGCTGTCGGCTCCTTCCTCGTTTATGAGGATTACCACCCGACCCTCGCGCAACTCTTGTAGTCCCTCCTGAATCGTTGCAACAGGCATAATCTAATTAAGCATTTGGAGTGCGGACATCAGCGGCGGTTACCTTGTGTCAGAAATTGATGCACGTATTTCCCGATCAAATCAGTTTCGATATTGACCTTATCACCAAGCCTACGGTGGCGCAAATTAGTGTGTTGCAAGGTGAACGGAATAATCGCAACTGAGAAACGTCGGCGGCTACATTCGTTCACCGTCAAGCTGATGCCGTCCACGGCAACTGATCCTTTCGCTACCAGAAAAGTTCCCAGGGCCGCCGGGACAGCAAATGTAAAAAAAGTAAACTCGGTTTGTATCTCTATGGATTCAACAATCGCGACCCCATCTATGTGGCCGCTAACCAAATGCCCCCCCAACCGATCCTGCAATCGCAACGGTCTTTCCAGATTGACCGCGCTGCCGTTTCCGAGGATCGCAAGATTCGTGCGCTTCAGTGTTTCAGGCGATACGTCCACCGAAAAGGTTTTCTGGGCTTTTTTCGTCACGGTCAAACAGGCTCCATTGACCGCGATGCTGGCACCCAGTTCCATGGACCGCACCGGAAGTCTGGTTTCAACGGCCATTAGCGCCGACCTTTTGCTCACACGCAACGACGCAATCTTGCCAATGTCTTCGATTAGACCCGTAAACATATGCCTAAAAATCCATCGCTGTTCGTACTTTTGCCACTGACAAATGATTTTGAATTCAACCGTTTCCAAGATACGCGGAAACGACAATGTCAGCCCCCGACTTTCGCACGCGCATTTCCTGGAGCCCAATGGCGTGGTTAACACGTTCGACTCCCAGAGCATCAATCATGACCCGGCCGTCGCCGCCGAGAATTTTCGGAGCGTAAAAAAACAAGATTTTATCGACGGCTCTTTCCTGCAACGCCCACGCCGCTGTGGTTGCCCCGCTTTCAATCATCACGCTAAGCACGCCCTCCGCAGCGAGTCTCCGCAACGTGGCCCGCCAAGGAATTCTTCCGTGCCGCAGTTTTACGCGCCAAACCCGCGATCCCAGGGACTCGATTGCGTGGGTTTTCTGCTGCGACGACCGATCACTGGTGACGATGATGCATTTTTCGGGATCAGATTGACGTAATAACTTTGCATCCAGAGGAATGCGCAAATGGGAATCTAAAATCACGCGCCGAGGATTGCGGCCATTCGGAATTCTACAAGTGAGTTGCGGATCGTCAACGATCACGGTTCCAACGCCGGTAACCACAGCATCCACCTGATTCCGCAGCTGATGCACTATCCGGCGGGAATCTTCGCTACTGATCCAGCGCGCGTCCCCTGTGACCGAGGCAATCTTTCCGTCTAGCGAGGCCGCCAGCTTAAGCGTCACAAACGGCAGCCGCCGCGTGATATATTTTATAAAGGCTTCATTAAGGTTCCGGCATTCCTTTTCCAAAACACCGACCCGTACCGCAATCCCCGCCCGCCTTAGCTGTCGAAGCCCCTCACCGGACACCAACGGATTCGGGTCCCTCATGCCGGCAACAACTTCTCTAATGTCAGACCGTATCAGTGCCTGCGAACAAGGCGGGGTGCGCCCGTAATGACTGCAGGGTTCCAGATTAATGTAAAGAGTGGCTCCCTTGGCTTTCGTCCCTGCGCTTTTGAGAGCGACGAGCTCAGCGTGGTCGCCACCGGCGATTCTATGAAAACCGCTGCCGACCACCTTTCCGCTTCGCACCAGCACTGCGCCGACCATCGGATTCGGGCTCGTTCGGCCTGCCGCTTTAACGGCGAGACGGCAAGCCAGACGCATATAACGTCTGTCCAAGTCGCTGGCGCTCCCATCGGGCAAAGTAATTATTCCCTTCTTGGCCGGGTCGAATTTGTCGCCGGCAAACCCTTTCGTTCCTTTATGAGATCCTCCAACTCGACCATGAACTCATTGATATCCTTGAACGAGCGGTAAACGGAAGCGAAACGAACGTAGGCTACTTCATCCGTATCGTGAAGCTCCCGCATCAGGTTTTCCCCGATTACCGAGCTGGGAATTTCCTTTTCTCCCCGTTCTTGAAGATTTCTTTCGATATGATCGGCAATGGCTTCAATAGTATTGATACTCACCGGGCGCTTCTCGCAGGCCCGCTTCAGCCCATTGACGATCTTGATTCGGTCGTAGCTCTCTCGCCGCCCATCTTTCTTAACTATGAGCGGCATCATTTCCTCCACCCGCTCATAAGTAGTAAACCGGCGGCTGCAATGGGAGCACTCCCGCCGGCGCCTGATCATGTTACTGTCCTTGCTCAAGCGCGAATCGATGACCCGGTTATCGGTCTCGTGGCAAAAGGGACACTTCACGCGCAACACCTAAGCATGCGGCTGCATTATTGGCGGTCACCTGGTAGAGAGAACATTAATGATTTTAGTGACTCTAAGGGAGTCGTTGCGGATAGACCGGAAATTTTTTGCAGAGTGCGCCGACTTCCCGGGCAATCGACTGGAGAGCCGGTTCATCGGTGACGTTATTGAGAGCACGAAAGATGAAGTCGCCGATTTGTTCCATCTCTTTTTCCTTCATCCCCCGGGTAGTCACGGCCGGCGTGCCGATGCGAATTCCACTGGTTACAAAGGGAGAGCGAGTATCGAAGGGTACCGCATTTTTGTTGACAGTAATGCGCGCCTTATCCAGGGTCTCTTGCGCCACCTTTCCGGTCACCTCCGATTGGCGCAGATCCAACAGCATCAAGTGATTGTCGGTTCCGCCGGAGGTCAAGCGAAACCGCCTGAGCATAAGAGCACGCGCCAGCGCCTGGGCATTATTGACTATCTGCTGTTGGTAACTTTTGAATTCAGGATCCAAGGCTTCCTTGAGCGCCACCGCCTTGGCCGCAATTACATGCATGAGCGGTCCGCCTTGCATACCGGGAAAAACCTTGCTGTCGATGGCCTTAGCATGCTCGGCCCGGCATAGGATCATCCCCCCACGGGGTCCCCTGAGCGTTTTGTGGGTCGTCGTGGTGACGAAGTCAGCGTAAGGTACCGGGCTCGGGTGCAAGCCCGCCGCCACCAACCCTGCGATATGAGCCATATCCACCATCAGTAAAGCGCCGACATCATCCGCAATCTTGCGAAACTTGCCGTAGTCGATGATACGAGGGTAGGCGCTGGCACCCGCCACAACCAGCTTGGGCCGGTGTTCTGTTGCCAATTTTTCCACTTCATCATAGTCGATCGTCTCATCATGCGGCGAAACACCATAGGGAATCACACGATAAAGCATACCGGAGAAATTCACCGGGCTGCCCATGGAAAGGTGTCCGCCATGGGCGAGATTCATCCCGAGATAACTATCGCCTGGCTTGAGCGTCGCGAGATAGACGGTCATATTCGCCTGCGAACCGGAATGGGGCTGAACGTTGGCATGATCTGCGCCGAATAAAGCTTTGGCACGCGCAATCGCCAACGACTCCACCTGGTCGACAAACTCGCAACCGCCGTAGTACCGTTTTCCCGGATAACCCTCGGCGTATTTGTTTGTCATCACGCAACCCTGGGCTTCCAAGACAGCTTCACTGACAACGTTTTCCGAGGCAATGAGCTCGAGGTTCCGCTCGAGTCTATCGGTTTCCTTTTGAATCGCCGAGAAGACCTCGGGATCAACTTGCTCCAGAAAGGACATACTCACGCTTCCTTCGCCAGCTATTTCCTGGCCTGACCGCTATCGATTCGGTTGCCCATAGCCCGCTCGATTTGCATGATCTGCTCGACCCGACGTTGATGTCTTCCGCCGGCAAACGGCGTTTCAAGCCAGGTTTCCAATATCTCTCGCGCCGCCGGCTTCTGGGTCTTTGCCCCGCTGAGAACCAGGATATTCGCATCATTGTGTTGGCGGCTGGTTCGCGCCCCATCGAGATCATGTACCAAAGCGGCACGAACTCCGGGAAACTTATTGGCGACAATGGACATGCCTATGCCGCTCGTACAGATCAGTATTCCCCTCTCAGCTTCGCCCTTCGCAACCCGAAGAGAAACTTCGCGGCCAAAATCCGGGTAGTCCACAGACTCTCGCCCCTGGGTGCCCAAGTCGCTTACATCCAAATCTTTGGCGTGCAGCAGGCTTACCAGATAGTCCTTGAGTTCCACTCCACCGTGATCACTACCGATCGCTATCATACTTGGGGCCGTGCAAGATTAAAGCCGCCTTGATCTTACTTGAGGAAACTTGGGTGATAAAGAAAATCGCAGGAGCACGATTTGCTCGACATCACGACCCCCGCGATCTCCAGTTAGATTTGCGGCAATTGCTGTGGGACATCACCGAGCCAGTTACTATCTTTGCTCCAACCTGGAGAAAATTAGCGGTGGCTCTCGATATAGGTGATTACGTCCTGAACGGTTTTGATTTTTTCCGCGTCCTCATCGGATATCTCCATTTCGTACTCCTCCTCCAAAGCCATCACCAATTCCACTATATCCAGAGAATCCGCGCCCAGATCTTCTATAAAGGAGGCTTCCGGAGTTACTTCCTCCTCACTCACCCCGAGTTGTTCGCATACGATCTCCTTAACCCTGGCCTGAACAGATGCTGCCATCTTCTCACCTCCTGCCGACGTTTTCCTCACATGTAAAGTCCGCCATTAACATTAAACACTTGTCCAGTAATATATCCAGCCCCACTTCCGGCAAGAAAAGCAACCAACTCGGCGACCTCGTCGCAGCGGCCAAAACGGCCGAGGGGTATGGAACGCAAGAACTCCTCTTGCAGCTTGGTGGATAGTTGCGCCGTCATTTCGGTTTCGATGAAACCGGGGGCAACCGCGTTCACCGTGATGCCCCTCGAGGCTATTTCTCTTGCAATCGCCTTGGTGAATCCGATAATGCCCGCTTTGGTCGCGGCGTAAAGTGACTGCCCCGCATTTCCCATCTGCCCCACCACCGATGACAGATTGATGATCCTCCCGTAGCGCTGGCGGATCATGACTCGGGATACAACCTTAGTGCAAAAAACTGTGCCCTTGAGGTTGGTTCCGACCACCAGATCCCAATCCTCTGGCTTCGTTCGAATCAATAGATGGTCAGAAGTTAAGCCGGCATTGTTGACCAGAATATCAATTTTTTTATGCCGGTCAACGATTTTTTTTACCGCTTCCTCGATCTCACCCTCATTGGCAACATCAAACGGACTGACCTCACCTTGGCCACCCTGGTTGACCAATTCCCTTAAAGTATCGGCGGCGGCGGCGTGATTGCCGCGGTAATTGATGATGACGTAAACACCCAGCCGCCCCAGCGCTAAAACAATGGCCCTGCCGATTCCCCGGCTGCCACCCGTTACGATACCGACTTGACCTTCGAGACTCATTCCGACGGTCTCGCGGAAACCCTGAGATTGGCGAGATCGTTCGGCGCCTCGAAATTTCCCGCTTGCAATGCTGGACTGATACGGTTGATCAAACCCTTGAGCACCTTACCCGGTCCGATCTCCCATATGCGAAGGCATCCGAATCTTTCGAGCACGCGAACCGATTCCTCCCATCGCACCGGCTGCACGGCCTGCTCCACCAAGAGCGACTTCACGCGGCCAGCGTCCAAGTTCACGTCCGCCTCGACATTAGTCACTACGCCAATAGAAAAAGGATGGATGGGGATACCCTCTAAGACCTGCCTTAGGCCTTCAGCCGCTCGATGCATTAGCTGGCAATGAAAGGGAGCGCTCACGGGCAAATCCAAGACTCTTTTGGCGCCACGTTCTTTGGCGAGCGCCATGGCCCGGCCAACCGCCGCTTTCGAACCAGCAATGACAATTTGCCCGCCCCCGTTGTAATTAGCCGGCGCCACAATATCACTGTTGCTGGCTTCCTTACACAAGGACCGCACGGCTTCCATCTCCAATCCGAGGATCACCGCCATGCTGCCTTCGCCTGCAGGTACTGCCTGCTGCATAAGCTTACCGCGTTCGCGCACAACTCGCACAGCGTCTTGGAAGTTTAGTGCTCCCGCACAAACCAGGGCACTATATTCGCCCAGGCTGTGGCCAGCGACCAATTCGGGCCTCAAGGAGGTCTCCAATTCCATAACACGCAGAGCCGCAATTGAAACCGTCAGTACCGCCGGTTGGGTATTTTCAGTGAGTTTGAGATCGGCATCGGGGCCGGCAAAGCAGAGCCTACTCAGCGCACATCCGAGGGTCTCATCAGCTTCTCGGAAAACCCGCCGAGCGACAGGAAACTGCTCGTAAAGATCCTTCCCCATGCCTACATACTGGGAACCTTGCCCAGGAAAGACGAAGGCAACTTTACCGCTCTCTCTCACCCTTGTGTTCCTCTCTTTCGCCTTCGACAGCCGGTTTTTCCCCGAGGGAGTCGATTCTCGACTTGATTCGCTGCCATATTTTTCTTGGCAAACCATCCTTCTTCTCGCCGCTGCCAGCCATTTCCGCGAGCACTTGGTTGATGTGCCCGTTAATATCCTGGTCAACCGCTTCCTTGGCGGCGCGGATCGCATTTTTAATAGCCAAGGGGCTAGACCCGCCATGGGCCACAATCCCGACCCCCTCGAGTCCCAGCAAGGGAGCGCCCCCATACTCAGCATAGTCGAGGCGTCGATAGGCTTCTCGAAGCGAGCTGCGGCTCATCAGATAACCCAACCTCGTGGACAGATTTTTCTGAAAGGCCCCTTTCAGCACCTCCGCCGCAAAGCTCGCTACTCCTTCCATAGTCTTGAGGGCTATGTTTCCCGTGAACCCATCGCAAACGATTACATCGACCTTGCCATTGAAAACATCGCGTCCTTCTACATAACCAATATAATTGAGAGAGGTCGTCGACAGCACTTCGCTTGCCGCCCTGGTGAGATCGTTGCCTTTGCCCTCTTCCTCTCCGTTGCTAAGGATCCCGATGCGGGGACGGTGCAGCCCTTGTACTTTCTCGGCATAGACCCCCCCCATGAATGCAAACTGTACTAAATGGTGCGGTTTGCAGTCGACATTGGCTCCGGCGTCGATAATAACCGTCCCCCTTGATAGACTCGGCACCACAATCAAGATCGCTGGTCGAGCCACCAGCGGCAACCTGCCCATGACAAACATTCCGGTCGCCATCATCGCGCCGGAATTACCGGCACTGACAACGGCCTGAGCCTCGCCCCGCTTCATTGCCTCAAAAGCGATCTTCATCGACGAGTCTTTTTTTTTCAGCGCGGTGCTCGGGGCTTCGTCCATGGCGATGGTTTGAGCCGCATGGACAACTTGTATCGAGGACGACCGTTTCGGATGACGCGCCAATTCGCGCTCCACGATATCTCTGTCACCGACTAAGAGGAGATCTATGCCAAATTCTTGAGCAGCCCATAAGGCTCCCTCGACCACAGCCTCGGGAGCATGGTCTCCCCCCATGGCGTCAACGGCGACTTTTAGCATACCAGGTAGTAAGACAGGCTAACTTTCGGCGGTTTTGATCACGATTCGCCCTCGGTAGAACCCGCAGCCGGGACAAGCGCGGTGCGGTAGGACCGCTTCGCCGCATTTGGGACAAGAACTCCACTGGGGGGCCGTGAGCGCATCGTGGGATCGCCTTTGGTTCTTCACTCGTTTTGACGTTCTTCGCTTCGGTACGGGCATTTTCTTAGTCCAATCTTTCCCTGTCGCTCAGCGACAGTTAAAATTTTATCGGATATCGACGTGATTTAACGACCGACCTTGAGGGTTCTAAAAATCGCCATTCGCGGGTCGGCGGTGGAGGCAACACAATTGCAAGTCTCGTGATTAAGATTGACGCCGCAACCACCGCACAGCCCGCGACAGCTTTCGCGACACAGCGGCCGTGTCGGCAGCGCCAACATAACTTGTTCCCTTATCAGAGGCGTGAGGTTGATTTCCTCCGTAGAATAATAGCTTAATCCTAGGTCTTCCCTCTTCAATTCTTCCGTCTTGCGAGCTGCTTTGTTCGGATCTGGCACCAGGACAAAATCGAAGTCCTTATCAAGCAGAAAAGAATAGCTACTCAAACAGCGGCTACAAAAAGCTTCCAGGGTCCCGCTTAATATACCCTTGAAGAAGATCTCTTGGCCGGATCGATAGTACGCTAACGCAACCTCCAAAAACGGAGGAAATCCAAAATCGCGGAATTCGCCCTTTTTGTAGAGCTCATTTAGCTCGTCGAGCCGTTCAGCAAACGTAATCTCATGCGCGGATTCGGTAATCTCGTCGACGGGAATTTTCATCGGCGGACAAGCAAGCCTATTCGGTAGAATATGAATATAGTCAATTGGCTTGTATTGTCAAGCTAAAGTCCGCGAACCAACTCGAAAAAGCCCGTGATTTATTAACCACTTCCAAGCTCCCAACATCGGCGACGGTTGTCAATGGGCGGCACCGCATTAACCGGTAGACTTTCACCCAGGGCGCCGCACGGGAGCCAATTCCCTTGAGTATTGGCCAGCTTTTTGTTAACCAATTTTGGGCCACGTCATGAATTTTCCCGCCACACTCAGCCGATCATGGCACGGCAAGCGCTACAATTCCTTCAATCGCTTGCTGAAAGACACCTTCGATACACGCGTTTACAAGATCGGCTTGAGGCTGGATTTTACCTGCCCGAACCGGGATGGGACGGTAGCCGTCGGCGGATGTGTCTACTGCAATAATTCCAGTCATACCCCGGAGAACTATCAGCCCCGCACATCAGTGACGGAACAGCTCCAAAGCGGCGCGGAGGCAATCCAGCGGCGGCATCGAGCGCAAAAATTCATCGCCTATTTTCAAAGTTACACCAACACTTACGATTCGGTATCCAAACTCGCCAGGGTTTACCGCGAGGCGCTGGATTTTCCGGGAGTCGTTGGCCTTGCCATAGCTACCCGCCCGGATTGTCTGCCGGAAGCGACCTTGGATCTCCTGACGGATCTCTCCCATCATACTTACCTCTGGTTGGAGCTCGGTCTTGAGTCCATGCAGGACCGGACTCTTCAATGGGTGAACCGCGGCCATGGCCTCAAAGAATTCATTGAAACGGTGGCGCGTTGTAAAAGACGTGGATTGCGGCTCTGCGTCCATTTGATCCTGGGTTTCCCGGGAGAGAGCCGTGCCGAAATCCTGGAAACACCGTCTTTGATGAATCGGCTGGAGATCGACGGCATCAAACTGCATAATCTCCATGTCATCAAGAATACTGTTCTGGAAAAATTGTACCGGGAAGGTCGCTTCACGCTTATCAGCCAATCGGAATATGTTACACTGGTGATTGATTTTCTCGAACGTTTAAAATCGGAGATGGTGGTGCATCGTCTGACCGGCGAAACATACCGAGCGATTACCATAGCTCCGGAATGGTCGATCAACAAGATGGGTGTCCACAACGCGATCTACAAAGAGCTAGAGGAACGCGACACTTGGCAGGGCAGATTCCAAGAACTGGACCGGGCCCGCAACCATCGTCCTGAAGGAGCACTTCCTTGAACGGCCATATTGGTTTGATCCATTCGATGTTACCTGCGACGGCAGACATTCAAGTTACCGTGCCGGACAATCATCCTTCGACCCGCAATCTCGGTACGGAGCGCGGCGGCTCAGGGACCATCGTGGATCCGGATGGCTATATCCTAACTGTCCATTATGTCACCGTGGGCGCAGCAGCCATCACGGTAACACTGCCGGATGGCGAGCAGTACCCCGGGGCGTTGACTGCTCAGGACCAAGAAACCGGGCTGGCGCTGGTCAAAATCCCCGCCCGAGGACTGCCTTTTCTCAGACCGGCGTCTTTAAACTCAGTCCTATTGGGTCAGCCCGCAGTGATCATCGCTAGTAGTGGTCAGGCCGGCCGGCGTGTGAGCGGCGGCTGTGTAAGCTCGATGGACTGCTACGACGGCCATTGGGAATACATGCTCGAAAGGACCATTCGCTTGACCGCACCGAATCCAGGCTTTGGCGGTGGCACACTTGCTAACTTTAGAGGTGAAATAATTGGCGTGGTGTCGTTGAATCTCACTGAGATCGGCAAATTCTCTCTGGCTATACCGATTGATTATTACTTGCAGTACGCCCAAGAGCTGAAACAGCACGGACAAGTCCGCAGTCGCCCGCGGCGCCCCTGGTTGGGCTTCTATCCGCAACCTCTGGCGGGGCATGTGGTGGTCGGAGGCCTAGTGGCCGGCGGACCGGCGGAAAGACACGGCCTGAAAGAAGGCGATATTATCGTCGGCGTGGAAAAAAAAGAGATCCGCTCGCGACCGGAGCTTTACCAGGAGATGTGGAGAAAGCACCCCGGAGAACGGATCTCCCTGAGAGTTTTAAGAGACGAGCAGTCGCTGGATCTAGAGATCATCGCCGGCGACCGGTCGGATCGCTACCGTTCCTAGTCGTCGCCTCCCAATTTCTTAATTTCGCCCTTGCCGATTACTTTTACCGAATTGGCTGGCGTATATGCATCGGGTTCGTAGTTTATTAGCGCTTTGTCCGTCTCCTGCAGCTGCCCTAGCTTAACTTTGCTGCCATCCTTTTCGATATTGGTTTTGTCGTCAACTCCCACAACCTCTTCCCTAACTTTTCCCTTTCGTTCAAGTTGAAAAGTAATCGTCCGTTGGCCGACGCTGCTGATCACACCCTCCACCTCCACGGCTTTTGTTTTGGCCGCTTTTGTCTCCGCTTTGCTGGAATCCGGCGCTTTGGCCGTCGCCGGCTTGGCTGGCGCCGTTGGTTGCGCCACCGCAGGCGCCGCGGGCTTCGGTTGTTCCTGGACTGACGTGCAAGCCATCGCCCAAGCCGATAGTAGCACCGCGGCGATGGACCCGATCATGGTGTTTGCTGACCCCTTCATCCTTTGTCCTCCTTCTTTGCTTGGAAAAATGGCGTTCGATTCGGACCGCTAGGTCGAGGATTCGTAAGTCAAATTTGCAATCTTAAACCATACATCACTTTATCTTGTCAAGGCGCTGGTCGTCGTTCTGCAGCATTGAGAATCTGCCAAAAAAGAACTAGGACTGTTATGCGATGACGCCACTGCACACACCCATCAAGAATATTACTCCCTACCGGGTCATCTATGGAGACACCGACCAGATGGGTGTGGTTTACTATGCCAATTATCTCCGCTGGTTTGAAAAAGGCAGATCAGAATTTTTGCGGCAAGTTGGGCTTCCCTATAAGACAATCGAAGCGCGCGGACTTCATTTTCCAGTTACGGAGGTTTGCTGTCGTTACTTCAAATCGGCTCACTATGACGATTCAATAGCGATCGAAACCCAAATAACTTCAGTTGGGCGGGCAACGCTAAATTTCGACTATAGAATCTTTAGAGAAGGCGACGGTTCAACCCTCGCCACGGGATCCACTAAACATGCTTGTGTCGAGCCCGGCGGGCGAGTCGTGAGAATCCCAGGCGAGTTGGCACATCTCCTGGCTCCTTTGGGCTTCGCCAAGCGGTCGAGGGAGGCGTAACCCGGAGAATCATCCCCGCGCGGTCTATTCCATGCCCTGCACTATGTCTTTGGTTCCTCGAGAGCGAGACTGCTTGCTTCTTCAATCGCGGCTTCGATTTCCGCTCTGACCGTGGCATCATTTTCGATAGAACGCCGCCTTTCTAATGCCTTAATTGCATCGGACGTTCCGATTCGACCTATGGCCCAAGCTACATGGCCCCGCACCAGCGCTTCTTGATCGTCTAGGGCCAGGATCAAGGCCGGCAGAGCCTCAACGTTTTGGGTGTTGCCGAGAGCCACCGCGACGTTGCGCAAGAACCCCTTGCGCTTGGCGCGCAGGACGGGACTGCCCTTGAACCTACGCCGAAACTCCTCCTCATCAAGCGACAGTAGGGCAATCAGCCCCGGCGCATAAAGTCCTTGTCTCGGGGCATAGGCGCTTTCCGTTGTCGACCGCGCCTTCACGTTGTAGGGGCATATCTCCTGGCAGATGTCACAGCCAAAGATATGATTGCCGACTAGCGGACGGAGATGGCGCGGAATAAAGCCTTTGAGCTCAATCGTCAAATAGGAAATGCAGCGGCGCGCATCTAGGATATAGGGCCCGGCGAAGGCCCCCGTCGGGCAGGCTTTCAGACACATATCGCACTTGCCGCAGCGATCGCGAATAGGCCGATCGTAGGTGAGCGGTAGGTTGAGGAAAAGTTCCCCCAAAAAAAACCATGAGCCTTTCTTCGGCGAGATGAGATGGGTGTTCTTGCCGATCCAACCAATCCCCGCGATACCGGCGAATTCTCGCTCCAGCACCGGACCCGAATCAACAAAGGCTTTGCCCTCGACCGGCCCGGTGGAGATGCGGCGAATGATATCGAGCAGGGACCGCAACCTCTGCTTGATGAGATGGTGGTAATCATTTCCCCATGCGTAACGGGAAATCCAGCCCTTGGGCTGATGCGACGCCGGGGGACGCGGATAAGGTGTTTAATAAATCACGCCCACCGAGACAATAGACACCGCCCAGGGAATTAGCTCCTGGGGATTGCGGCGCAGTGCCTCGGTCCGGTTCATGTATTCCAGTTCCCCCGAGAAGCCGCGCCGCAGCCACTCTGCGAAGGACTCTTGATGCGGCGGAAGTCTTACCGGAGAGATCCCCACAAGCTCGAAACCGAGGCGCTGGGCTTCCTCTTTGACTCGAAGGGACAGAGCATTTTGATTTTGTGCAATGACCACACTCACAGCTCATTCTCGCCGGCAACCGCATCCCAACCGACAGTAAGTCAAGGTAAACTAGACTCGAAATCCAAGTCCAGTCAGTGGTAAGAGGTGTTTCCGTCGGGGCCGGGTTTCTCGACATCGAGTAAACGCCGGCGCCCGGCGAAACCATCCTCGATACGGTGCCAATGGCCGACGTTGGGTTCCCCCAACCGCCAGCATAGAAACACTACTTCCGCTCCCAGCATGCAGGGAAAATCGATGAGGCCCTGTTCCACCCCTTTGCACACACAGCCGTGGCTGTTGATCTCTTCCACCCAACTTCTGACGTCACCCACGAGCCGAGCAATTTCACCATCCCCCTGCAGTCGATCCATAAAGTCCGCTGCTTCCGGATCCAGTTGTGCCTCACGAACGAGAGTTTCGCTCTTGTTTCTTAGGCGCTCAATATTTTCCAAAATCCTTTCAATCAACGGGCGCACAGTGGGCAACAGCGCATTGGCTTCATGCACTGTAAAGAGGCGGGCAAACGCGTCTGAAGAGTCCATCAAAAGCAATCGTTCCCTGGAGGCGGTGAACACGCAACCCGATTTCCACAATCGCTAAAAGTTCATGCCGCGCCGCAGCTCGCGTAACAGTGCGATGTTGTCGGAATGGCCGGTCATGTGAGCGGTAATCACGCCTCGCACCGGCTTTGCCAGCAAGTAAAAGTCTCCGATAATATCGAGGATTTTGTGGCGCGCCAGTTCATTAGGGAACCGCAGATCCGTATTGATGATTTTCTCGTCATCGATGAGGATACAATTATTGAGCTTGCCGCCGTTGACCAAGCCTGCTTGTTGTAGCTGTTCGATGTCCTTCAGAAAACCAAAGGTTCTCGCCGGCGCGATCTCTTCCTTGAAACTTCCGGGGCCTTGGTAGGTGTAGGTATGCTCTTGGATACCCACAGGCTTTGGATAATTCAAAACGTAGCGTACTGAAAAGACATCCGCAGGCTCAATGCTAATCGTTTCCCCTCCTTGGCTCCCGACTCGATAGGGCTTGTCGACAATGATCTCTGACCAATCGTCGCTTTCTTCCTGAACCCCGGCCTCCTCGATCAGGTTACAAAACTCGAGGGCGGAACCATCCAAAATGGGAATTTCCCCTTGAACCTTGACGAGCAAATTGGTGATGCCGTAGCTATGCAGCACGGCGAGCAAATGCTCCACCGTCCCCACGGCGAAACCTTTGGCTCGCAATGACGTCGCATACCCCGTGGATCCGACATGGTCGAGATGGGCGGGCACCCGCACATCGCCGGAAATGCCGGCAAATAGCACGCCGCTATTGGGCGGGAGCGGGTGAAGAATCAGTCCAGTTTTCACTCCTGAGTGGAGTCCCTGCCCCGACGTGACGATACTTTTCTTCAAGGTGCGTTGCTTGATGGATTGGCCGGCGGTGCCACAGCTTGCCGGCAACGGGGAGCGTTTGCCATTTTTCGATTTCCTGCCCCCGTTGCCATTGCGTTCTTTAGCCGACGGAGAAAATTCACCCAGGGCCCGCTGAACCGTTAGCAACAGCGCCTCCAAGGACAGCGGCTTCTCGATAAAATCGAAGGCGCCATTTTTGGTGGCCGTGACCGCAGTGTGAATGTTGCCATGGCCCGAAATCATCACGACGTTGATCGCCGGCTCCCTGCTTTTGATCTGTTTGAGAAGATCGATGCCGTCGATCTGCGGCATCCAAATGTCCAGCAGCACGAGGCCGGGTTTTTCTTCGGCAATCAATTCCAGTACGCGGGTACCGTCGGCGGTGTCGACAACTCGATAGCCCTCGTCGCCGAGGACCTCTCGGACCGACTCGCGGACTTTGTCCTCATCGTCGACGATCAGTATGGTCTTTTGTGTCGGCCGTTCCTTCACCGCACCCCCAAATTCCCCTAAGAATGCACCGCCCGCTTTTCATTTTCTACAACATGACTGTCTGTTTGCGCCGGAAACTCGACCGTAAACTTGGTACCCTGAGGGTCATTCGGTCGCACACGGATATAGGCCCGGTGATCTTCGATGATCTGACTGACGATGGTCAGTCCGAGACCGGTGCCATTCTTCTTGGTAGAAAAATAGGGCTCAAAAATTCTCGCCCTTACCTCTGTCGCGACCCCATAGCCATTGTCCGCGACCTCCAAATAGACGACCCCTCGAGAGCGGTCATGACTGGTGGCGATTTTGATTTCGCCATTTCCCGCGACAGCCGCTACCGCATTGTCTAATAAATTGATGATGACTCGCTTGATCTGTTCCCGATCGAGCTCCAGGGGAGGAATGTCGCCATAGCAGGATTGGAATTGGATATCGTTGTGCCCTTCCTTGAAAAGGAAGAGCGCCTCCTGAACGATCTCGTTCAAGTCGTTGGTAATGAGCTGCGCCGAAGGCAATCGCGCAAAATGCGAAAATTCATTGACCAGATTCTTGAGCTCGTCCACCTGCTGGATGATGGTCGACGTGCACTTATCGAGAATCGCACCGTTACCCTCGAGCAATTTTGAATAGCGTTTTCGCAGTCGCTCGGCGGATAATTGGATCGGCGTGAGCGGATTCTTGATCTCGTGAGCGATACGCCGGGCGACTTCCCGCCAGGCCTCCATTCTTTGCACCTTCTGAATCTGTGTAATATCCTCGATAAAGACCATGACGCCCAGGGTCTTCCTTTCGTCGTCTCGTAGCGTTGCCGCCGTCACTACCGCGGTGAGCAATTGTTCCGGCAGAGAAATCTTGACTTCCCGCTCCACACTCTCCCGGCCTTTCACACTTTCCAGGATATCGCGCATCACCTGCAGCTGTCCCGTTTGAAACACCTCCTCTTGATTTCTTCCCAGGACACCGGTCGCCTTGACTCCCAACATTTCCTCGGCGGCCTTATTCCACGTTGTAATTCTTCCCGCGGGATCCACGGCGATCACCCCGGCGGTGATGTTGGCCAGGAGCGTTTCGACAAACCGCTTTCGTTGCTCCAACTCGACGTTGATCTGCTTCAAATCGCGAGTCATCTGGTTGAACGATTCCACCAAAGTTCCGATCTCATCGTCCCCGCCGGACTCGATCTCATAGTCCCAGTTTCCGTGGGCGACTTGGTGAGTTCCCTCCGCCAGTTTTTGGATCGGCACCGTAATACCTTTGGCGAGATAGAGTCCGCACCAGGTAGCCGCGAAGATGATCACCAAAGTCATCAGCAGCAGGGTCAAGATATAACTATTTTTGACCGGTGTTTTGAGGGCCATCAGATGTTTGTACTGTTCGTAGGAACGGGAAATCTGTAAGGCTCTCTTGGTAATACTTTTGGGCACATAATAGTCCACGACGACGACACCGAGCACACGCTTGTCGGCACTATAGATGGGCACCCCCCCACGGATGATGTCGCCCTCGCCGAAGGCCTGAGTCCGCGTCACTTCCAGACCCCGCAGGGCGCGGTTGAGAAACTCATTTTCGGGCTTGATGGTGACACCGGTGGGTACTTGCTCGTTGAAGGCGACGATTAGCGATCGATAATCGGGAGCGAACAATTCGACAGTTCCGAGGTTGTACTCCCGCTGTTTGCTCTGGATAAACTCCTTGAGCTCGCCAAGCCGGTGCGTCTCAAAAAGCCCTTCTCGAGTCATGCGTTGACTCAACTGACGCGCATAGAACAGTGCGTTGTTGGCCGAGTTTTGATAGTACGTCTGGCCGATTTCCAATGAACCTTGCAGCGCGTTCTCCACCTGAAGGTCGAACCACCTTTCGAAGGAACGCGTCACGATGCCGCCGGCGATGAAGAACAACAGTAAGGTGGGCACCAGAGACAGCGCGATGAAGGCCAGCACCAAGCGCACCCGCAGGCGGGAACCCAGAATCCTTCGCTTGCGCTCGAAGACGAGCTTCACGAGGTTCCGAACCACGAGAAAAATCAGCAACCCGAGGAGGATGACATTCAAGTTGATCAGGAGAAAGAAAGCAATATTGTTGCCCAAGGAGTGCTCTGGCGAGTTGTCCGGTCGCTGCACCTCGAAGAACGCAAAGGTCAATACCATCAAGGTCGTGGCAAGAATCACCAGTCCTTCGCGTTTACGTCGCTTGGCTTCCTCCAGCTTGAAACTGGCCTCCATCGAGTTGGCAGCGGGGGAAATCTCCATAAATAAGGCCTTCTGCGCGGAAAAAATTCTACCGTCTAAAAAAGTAAAGGACAAGTGTTATAATAACACTGATGAGCAGACATGTCGCCAAGGGGAAATAGAAACTGAAGCGACCCCGTTGGATGTAAATGTCGCCCGGTAGATTGCCCAACCAGGGGATCTTGCCTCCCAACAAAAAAATCAGCCCCAGAACAACCAGGACGATTCCCACGGTGATGAGCGTTTTCCCGAATCCGTCCATCATCTCTCCGACGCACGCATCGCTGTTGTCATAGGCAACGCGGTACCAACGAAATTCCGCGGATTTCAAAAGAGACTGGGTTGATTCTTCAGAGGACTTCCCTTTGCCGATGCCTGGCTACGCCCAAAATGTTCAAAGGCCAGCGGCGTCGCGACCCGTCCGCGGGGCGTTCGCTTGAGGAACCCCGCCTGAATTAAGAACGGCTCATAGACATCTTCAATGGTGTCCTTTTCTTCCCCAATAGCCGCCGCCAGCGTTTCGACGCCAACAGGTCCGCCCGAAAACTTGTCAATCAGAGCCAGCAGCAGCATCGTGTCCATTTTGTCGAGGCCCAGGGGATCGACTTCCAACATCTGCAAAGCCTCTTGCGTGGCGGATTTCGTGATCGTGCCATCGGCCTTGACCTGCACATAGTCGCGCACTCGACGGAGCAGCCGGTTCGCGATCCGCGGCGTGCCACGGGAGCGGCAGGCGATCTCGCTGATGCCTTGGTCCTCGGCAGCAACAGTCAAAATCGCAGCGGATCGTCTCAGGATCTGCGTCAGGGCTTCTGTGGAATAGAAGTCCAGTCGAAAAATTTGGCCAAAGCGGTCGCGCAGCGGTGAGGTGAGAAGGCCGGACCTCGTCGTTGCGCCGATCAAGGTAAACGGCTTCAGGGGCAGTTTCATCGATCTTGCCGCCGGACCCTGACCAATCATGATATCGATCTGATAATCTTCCATCGCCGGGTAAAGAACCTCTTCCACCACGTGGTTCAATCGATGAATTTCATCGATAAACAGGATATCGCCTTGCTCAAGGTTGGTTAGCAGCGCCGCCAGATCGCCCGGGCGCTCCACCACCGGACCCGAGGTGGCCTTGATATTCACGCCCATCTCCCGGGAAATAATGTAGGCCAGGGATGTCTTGCCCAATCCCGGCGGCCCGTGGAACAAAATATGATCCAATACATCTTTACGACCACGGGCCGCGTCGATGGCGACTTTAAGATTTGCTTTCACCTGCTCCTGGCCGACATATTCTTCGAAGGCCCGCGGCCGCAGATTCAAGTCATAGCTGGCATCGTCCTCGACAAGCTTGGAGGTGATGGGCCTCTCCGTCTCCGTTTGATCGGTAAGTTTCTCCATAGCGCGGCTAGCGACTCATTTTCCGGAGCACTTCCTTGAGCACTTCTTCCAAGGTCCGTTTTCCCGTTTGGATCATGTCACGCACGTTCTTTTCGACTTCCGTTTTTCGATAACCCAGATTGACCAGTGCCGATACGGCATCCGAGGTGAGCTGAGAGTCATCGCTCCGGGCAACCACTTCTGAAGGGCGGGATTGCAACGTCGTGAATTTATCCCGCAGTTCCACGATCATCCGTTCCGCAAGTTTGCGGCCCACTCCGGGAATCGATATTAGGCGTGGTTGGTCGCCGTCCTTGACTGCCCGGACTAACTCGTCCGCCGGAATCCCGGAAAGAATGTTTACTGCCAGTTTCGGACCAATCCCCGAGACACTGTTAAGTAAAAGAAAGACCTGCTTTTCTTCCGCTGCTTCAAAGCCGAACAGCTGAAGCGCATCTTCCCTTAGATGGGTATGAATGTAAAGACTGATGGAGTCGCCGACGTCGGGCAGTCGGTAGAAGACATTGAGCGGGATAAATACCTGATAGCCGACGCCTCCGACATCGACGATGACCTCCCCGGGCAACTTATGCGCCAGAGTTCCGCGAATTTGTGCAATCACTGTGAATTTGGTTCTTTATGCTAGGGACCGCCGGTGTCGTCGCTTACGGCAGCCTGCGGCGGCGCATCCCGGGACGCCAGTCCGGCACAGCTTCTAGCATGCGGGCGTAAAATGTCTGCCGATGAACGTGGCAGATCGCAGCCGCCAGAGCATCCGCGGCATCGGCAGCCATCTTCTCCGAAACACGGAGGAGAGAACCGACCATGGTCTGCACTTGCTCTTTGGTCGCGTGCCCGTAGCCCACCACGGCCGACTTGATCTCGTTGGAGCTGTACTCATGGACAGCGACTCCGTTTTCAGCAGCCGCCAATAGTGCCACACCGCGAGCCTGCCCAAGCTTGAGCGCGCTTTGCGCATTGCGCGCGAAAAAGACCTTCTCCAGGCTGACGCCATCTAGGTCGAACTCATCCAATACTTCCTGAATGCCGTGATAGATGCGGCTCAAGCGCGCGGCTTGTCCTTGTGCGCCGGCAGCGGCAATGGTCCCGGACGCCACGTGGGTTAACGAACTTCCCAGAGCTGTCACGACGCCCCAGCCCGTAACCATCGAGCCGGGGTCGATTCCCAAGATGGTGTGCGGAAGCAGCGCTGGGCTATCCCCACCGGGCCCCGATACAACCGCCATTAACTCGCCTTTTCCATCAGCTCCGTCGGAATATTGAAATTAGCGGAAACGCTTTGAACATCGTCGTGGTCTTCAAGCTCCTCGGTCAACTTGAGGATTTGCTCGACATGTTTTTCATCGACGGTTACGGTGTTTTTGGGAACCAGGGTTACTTGAGCGCTCGCCAGCGGAATCTTTTCCTGCTCCAGTCGCTCCTTCACTTTCTCGAATTCTTCCGGCGGCGTTACGACCTCGAAGATATCGTCCTCATCTTTGACATCCTCCGCGCCGACATCGAGAACGATCCCCACCAGGCGATCTTCATCGATTGCGGATCTCTCGATACTGATCACGCCCTTTTTGTCGAACATCCAACCCACGCAACCCGTTTCCCCCAGATTACCTCCGTGCTTGGAAAACAGGCGGCGAATCTCGGAGACTGTACGATTCTTATTGTCCGTGAGAACCTGCGCGATGATCGCCGCTCCGCCTGGGCCATAGCCTTCGTACTGAATCTCATCGTAGCTAACTCCCTCAAGCTCGCCGGTACCTTTTTTAATCGCGCGCTCGATATTGTCGTTCGGCATGCTATTGGATCGCGCCGTGATCACCGCCGTGCGCAAACGCGGATTGGCATTGAAATCACCCCCACCGATGCGGGCGGCGACGGTGATTTCTTTGATGAGCTTGGTGAAGATCTTGCCCTTCTTGGCGTCCTTAGCAGCCTTCTTGTGCTTGATCGTGCTCCATTTCGAATGACCGGACATAAGAACAACTCCCTAGATTAGTTGGCGCTAGGCTACCACAAAGCTGCTACTGCGTAAACCGGAGATGGTCGAGCATGTCACCTTCGACGATTTGTTTGACCTGCCGCAAAAAAGCGCGTAGAGTGGCGACAACTTAGGATTGCCGTCTGAAAGAGGACCCAATCGGCTCAAGACGCGATTAGAACTCTCTCCCTGCGAAGCCGTTCCCAGATAAAATCAATCCGTGCATAGCGTAGGTGTTGGCGGAATTCTGTCCGCAGGCACAAAAGCAGGGACAAACGCGATTGAAGCAACTGAAAGGAAATCAATGACCATTCTCAGCGGGACCGCGGCCTTCTTCGGTTGCCTGATATACGCGAGCTTCTTCGAATGGACTCTGCACAAGTATTTAATGCACATGCCGCTGTGGCAGTATCCTTTCCGCGCCCATGCCTTGGTGCACCACGGCCTGTTCCGAACCGGCGAGCATTATTTTCTCCCCGATGCGAAGGTGATCCGAAAAGTTCGCTTTGCCTGGTGGAACGCGCCATTTATTATCCTGCTCCACGCCCCCGTCATTCTTTGGCTTCAAAGAACATTGGCTGTCGACATATTCGGCGGCGCCCTGGCGGCGTTGATACTCTACTACTTTCTTTATGAATACCTGCATTACTGTATGCATATTCCAAAACGCCGCTGGCTGGAAACCACCGCCTGGTTCCGCTGGCTCGACTCCCATCATCACATGCATCACAAACGGCACTTCAACAATCTTAACGTCGTCTTGCCGTTGGCCGACTTCGTCTTCGGCACTTTGATCCCGGCCCGGGAACACCTGGTCCCTCCGGATCGTAGTCACGGAGCGACCCAAGTCGGACTGCTGTTATCCGAATCATAGGAGCGTCCAATGACTTTTCTCCTTTTCCCGCTTTCGCTATAATCCCGCCGTCCATGTTTCGAGACTCATCGCAGCGAACTTCATGGCGGCATCCGGCTGGTCTTGCCATTCCGGCTCTCCTACCGTTGTTGTTGCTCGCCGCGTGTTCGGTGCCGGGATCGAAAATCAGATTGCCACCGATCCAACCCTCTCAAGACCGGGCGGCCAGCCAGACCGGGATCGCCTCTTGGTATGGTCCAGGTTTTCATGGCAAAGCGACCGCAAGCGGAACGATTTATGACCAAAACGATCTGACTGCGGCGCACCAGACACTGCCGCTCGGCACCCGAGTGATGGTTACCAATCTCGACAGCGGATATTCGACCGAGGTGATCATCAACGACCGTGGTCCTTTTGCCAAGGGTAGAATCATTGACCTCTCCTTTGCCGCGGGAAAAGCTCTGGGGATGATCGGACCAGGCACGGTGCCGGTGCGAGTGGATGTAATCGACGGCCCCTACAAGATTCAATCGATTCGCACCGCTCTCGATTACACGTTGCAGATTGGTTCTTTCTTCCGTCTGGAGAACGCGCAACAATTGCGCGACCGGCTCCTCAGCTCCTATGCTGACGCGTCCATAGTCCCCCTGCAAGTAAAGGAAACCACATACTATCGCGTCCAGTTGGGAACCTTCTCCAATCGCACCGCCGCTGAAGAGCGGGCCCGCCAGCTTCACCAGGCAGGATTCCCGGTCGTCATCATGGAGAAATAGGTGGATGTCCTTGGCCGCCCTTCGATCCTTACTTCCTCGCTGCGCCGCGCAAAACTTGTTTCGATGCTCGTCCTCGCCGGATGGATCGCGGGTTGCTCCGGTTCCGCTCCTCCGGAAACGATTCCTTTGCCGCCGGAGTCTTTCAAAGAGCTGAAGCAGAAAATCGCTGCGCTTCGCGAGTTGCCGTTCAAGCGTGAGGTTTCACTCGTAAACGAACCGCCGGGCACCGTCGAAGCGTCGCCGGAAAAATTCTTTACCGAACCCTACCTAGGCCAGTCCATTGTCGACATCTCGCGGATATATAAACGACTGGGGCTTTTTCCAGAATCCACGGACTTCGCCAAAGCACTGGCGGACTATTCGCGATTAGAGCGAATTTTCTACTACGAGGCGAGTAGGGCAACCATCGTGATGACGCCGGATTCGGCTGAGCTCGCCAGAACAATGAGCGGAGCACCTAACCGTAACCTCGAGCAAATCCCCACCGTGCTGGCTCTAGCCCAAGCGCTACAGGAGCAGAACTTTCAGTGGCAGGGAAGACTTAAGCGAGTCTCCCTGGAGGATCGAAAACTGGCCTTTGGTGCGCTGGCTGCCGGCGACGCTTCCCTGGTTGGCGTGAACTACTTGCGCGTGTTTCAGCAAACCACCGCACTGCCGGGTTCAGACCTCAGCATGGCCGGATGGGCAGCTGCGCTGGAGAAAATGGGGTCCCATCTTCCTGAATTACTCCGCCAAAAACTAGTATTCCCCTATCGTGAAGGCAGTCAATTCGTGCGCTGGGCGCACGCCGCCAAAGGATGGACTGGAGTTAACGGCCTGTTCGCCGATCCGCCGCTTTCCACCGCACAAATTCTTCATCCGGAAAAATATTACCTCAAACGACAAAATCCGCAGCGAGTCACCACACCCGGATTGGCGCAACAAATGAAACCGCCCGCGGTGGTGGATCAGATGCTAGGTGAGTATCTCGTTCAACTACTGCTGATGTCGCGCCTATCGCGCCAGGAAGCCACCCAGATCGCCGCAAGCTGGACCGGCGACCAACTGTCCGCGTATCAGGACGGAGAACCTACAGTGACCGTCTGGATCACCGCCTGGCAGAGCGATCAGGATGCCCAAGTTTTCTTTCGCGTTTATCAATCCCTGCTGGAACAGAGCCACCGCTTGCGCTTCCAATCGCCCGCCGGCGGCGGCCCGGGAATCCAAGCGGAACTTTCCGGGGGCCGGTTGATGCTGCTTCAAATCAAAGGGAAATTTGTCCTGCTGCTCGACGGTGCAGCCGCAACTCGGGCGGGGCAGCTTAGCAATGCGGTCTGGCAGGACCTAGATGTAGAAACCGAATCCACCGTCCTGTTTTTCGAATCGGCCAAGGCAGCCACTCAGTCTTTGAGCAGCAGATAACGCCCCTCCTCTCGTTTTACCCGGCCTTCCGCCATCAGCTTCTCCAGGTGCGCCTGCACCGAAAACTCCGCGACTCTTTTTAACGCGACCGAAACATCGACATAGATCAGCGCCGTAATGTCGCCGATGGTATTGCGATCCTTGCGCAAAGCATCGATTACCTGCTGCTCGCGCATGATTCGATGTTGGATGTATTCTTTGATCTTCGCTTCGGGCTTTCCCACCAGGGGCCCGTGGCCCGGAAGAATCAAACTGATATCGAATCCCAAAAGCCGCTCCAAAGACTTCAAATAGTGGATCATGTTGCCGTCGGGGGGGTGAATCACGGCGGTGCCGTAGCCCAGAATATTGTCGCCGCTAAAAAGCACCCTGTCGCTGGACTCATAGAAGCAGCAGTGGCCAGACTCGTGACCGGGTGTATGAAGAACGTGCAACTCGCCGCCCCCGAAGGCGATCCGATCGTTGTCGTTGTATTGAAAGTCCTCGCCGCCCAAGTAGCCCGCGCGGGAGCGGTGAATGCCGAGCTTGGCACCTGAACGTTTTCTCAGTGCCAACGCGCCGCCGCAGTGGTCGCTATGAATGTGGGTCAACAAAATTTTGTCGATTTTCTTCGCGCCCATCGCCTCAGCCTGCTCGATGATTCCGTCCATATTGGCGTCCGCGCTCAGCGCCACATCGATGACGACCACGCTCTCCTTTCCGACGACGTACTGATTGGTCCCTTGGAGCGTCATGATGCCCGGGTTATCGGCGGTGAATCTTCGGATATTTTCGGGTGTTGCCATGGTGGGCCCTTCTGCGGCGCGAATCGTCGAATCGAACCATCGACCGCTAGTAAACAGTAGCGCCAGCGATACCTTACCCAATGTCGCCAGCGCTTCGCGTCGCCTCATTACGGCAAATTTCAGGTTTCGGGTTGCGCTGGTTTCGGTTTCAACTCGAAACTTAAAACCCGCAACTCGAAACTACTAATTCTGCAGCATTTGCCGCAGCACGTACTCCAGAATTCCCCCGTGGCGGTAGTAATCCAGTTCCGCCGGAGTGTCGATGCGGCAGATCACTTTGAACTCCGTGACCTTGCCGTCGTCGCTGGTGGCCTTAACGGTCAGCTCCTGCCGCAACTTTAACCCGGCGGAGATGCCGACGACGTCGAACTTCTCGAAGCCGCCGAGCCCGTGGCTTTTCAAATTCTCGCCGGGTTTGAATTGTAACGGCACGATCCCCATGCCGATCAAGTTGCTCCGGTGAATGCGCTCGAAGCTTTCAGCGATGGCCGCTTTGATGCCGAGCAGCCGAGGCCCTTTGGCCGCCCAATCCCGCGACGACCCCGTGCCATATTCTTTGCCCGCCACCACGATTAGCGGCACGCCGTCTTTTTGGTACTGCATGGCCGCATCATAGATCGACATCTGTTTCTTATCCGGCAGATGCACCGTCACCCCGCCTTCAGTGCCCGGCGCCAGGGAGTTTTTCAACCGGATATTGGCGAAGGTGCCGCGCATCATCACTTCGTGATTGCCGCGCCGCGCGCCGTATTGATTATAGTCCCTGGGCAAGACGTCGTTATTGGTAAGGTAGCGCGCCGCCGGCCCGTTCCTTTCAATGGCGCCGGCCGGAGAAATATGGTCCGTGGTCACCGAGTCGCCGAGCAGCGCCAGCACCCGGGCGCCCGTAATTTCTCTGGGCTCGCCCGGGGTTTTCTTCATGCCATCGAAATAGGGCGCCTCGCGCACGTAGGTCGACTGCGTATCCCACTTGAAAAGCTCGCCCTCGGGTACCGGCATATTTTTCCATTGCGCGTCGCCTTCCGTGGCCTGGCTGTACTCCTTCTTGAACATTTCCGAGCGCACCGACTTGCGCATCGTTTCAGTGACTTCCTGGGGGCTGGGCCAAATGTCTTTCAGGTAGACCGGCTTACCCTGCGTGTCATTGCCCAGCGGATCGTTGTACAAATCGACATTCATGCTGCCCGCCAAAGCGTAGGCCACCACCAGCGGGGGTGAAGCCAGATAGTTCGCGCGCACATTGGCATGGATGCGTCCCTCGAAATTACGGTTGCCGGAAAGCACCGCGGCAGCCACCAGATCGCCCTCTTGAATGGCGTTGGCCACCGGTTCGGGTAGGGGACCGCTGTTGCCGATGCAAGTCGTACAGCCGTAACCCACTAAATGGAACCCAAGTTTTTCCAGGTAGGGCAAGAGGCCGCTATCCTTCAAGTATGCGGTGACGACTTTCGATCCCGGTGCCAGGCTGGTCTTCACCCAGGGCTTACGTGTCAGCCCTTTCTCGGTGGCTTTCTTGGCCAGCAGTCCCGCGCCGATCAGCACCGAGGGATTGGAGGTGTTCGTGCAGCTCGTGATGGCGGAGATCACCACGGAGCCATGTTCTAGATTGAATTTATCGCCGTTCATCTGCACGGCCACACTCTTCGTCGCTTCGCCGCTCTTCATCAACGACGGCAGCGCCTCTTTAAACGCATTTTTGCTCTCGGTGAGCGGCACCCGGTCCTGGGGTCTTCGCGGACCCGCCAAACTGGGCACCACGCTGCCAAGGTCCAACTCCAGGGTATCCGTGAACATCGGATCGGGGGAGGCATCCGTACGGTACATCCCCTGTTCTTTGGCATAGGTTTCGACTAGCTTTATCATATCCGGAGCTCGCCCGGTGAGTGAGATATAACGGCGTGTCTCGTCGGCCGCGGGAGGGTAACCTCCAGGTTGTGCATACT
>Ga0105347_1000087_pt1 | contig 43050 bp, 33 predicted proteins | sample EasRivMeERMLT890_FD_89677 | JGI IMG/M metagenome (GOLD analysis project Ga0105347, IMG submission 89677) | Soil microbial communities from meander-bound floodplain in the East River, Colorado, USA - East River MetaG ERMLT890 | ecosystem: Environmental > Terrestrial > Soil > Floodplain | place... | reverse complement strand
TAAGATGATAGTACTAGTTGATTACAAATTTGCAACAGATGATAAATACAAAACTGTATTTAAGAAAATTAATACAATATATCTTACTGCTGCAAGAGTTAATAAAGTAGCTATCATGTATACTGACAACGTTGATAGTTGGTGTTTCAATGAGAATCAGGAAGAAAAAATCAGGTTTAGAAATGTTGCGCACATGAAAGAATTTTTAAACAAATTTAATACATTAACTTATGGAGAAGCACCAGAACTCTGATGATTTAGTAACTCTTATTCCTAAGAAGATACTAACTGGTAAACAACGAAAGTTAATAGGTAGTAGTGCTGAAAGATACTTTGCTAAACTCATACGTGAAGTTTGGAAACAAGAGTATTGTATGACAACAAGATTCAACTCTAAGTTTCTGGATAAGTGCGGAATTGATTTTGACAATGTACCTTTCAGGCTGCAACTGAAAGCTGGTAATCAGAAGGGAATGAGGCCAGTACTTGAACTGATGTATGTGCATCAACAGTCAATAGCTTGTATGGCTCCAGATAGTGAATGGTTAAAGAAGCCAAAGATATTAATTCACCACAAGACTAATTCAATTGGAAGAAACAAGAGTGACGGATTTAATCGTGTATATATGACTTTTACTGATTTTGATACATTAATTAAAAAGAATGAAGAATTAGTAGGTACTATTCCATATCAGTTAATGACAAATAAGGAAAAGACAGATTCAGAGTTTGATGTGCTTGTGGTATTAGATTTAGATTCACTCACGAAGATAATAACTACAATATTTCCACCACATTTAAAACCGATACAAAATGATTCACAGATCAACAAGCAAGGAAGTTGAAGCATATTTTAATACAAATGCTCTTAATCAATCTTCTTTAAAGAGGATTATTGAGGGTAGATTAGCGTTCATGGAAATGAAAACAAAAACAGGTAGAGAGTTATATTATGAAGAGAAAGGACACTTCATAATAGGTTCAGGAGTAGATTTGCTATTAAGCAATTATGATGAGTTCGATAATATGTATTTCTATAAGGAACTCAAAAAGCCAAGTGATAATCTAGTAAGCTTAGGTAAAAGTATTTATGATGCATGTAATCAAAATGGAACTCCATTAAATGTACAATTTATAGATACTGATGCATTTAAATATATAGTACATGATTCATTAAAGCTTATTGATTATTATAATACAACTGCAAAAGCTGATTGGAAAGCAGATGGCAGAATGGGTAGAATTGAAAAGACTGATTTCTATACATATATGAAAGGTCTTGTGGAATCTAATGGTAAACAAGTTATTGATACCAGCGAAAAGGAAACGATATATGCTGTACATGCATCATTAACAAAAAGTCCAGTAACATCTGAATTATTTGAAGATAAACAAGGATGCGATATTTATTTCCAGAAAACATTTTATTTTATGTATCGTGGATTTGCATGTAAAGCAATGATAGATAGACTAGAAATTAATCATCATAATAAAACTATCCAGATTGATGATTGGAAAACTATGTCAGGTGAGACTATTGATTTCTTAAAATCATTAAAAGCAAGAAGGTATGATATACAAGTAGCATGGTATTGGCTTGCAGTAATGACACAAATAGTCAACTCATTTAAAACAGAGCGTTATCGTGAATATGAAGTACTATTACCAAGATTCATTGTAGAATCAACAGATGTTCAGGGATTACCAAGAATATTTACTTGTGATGCTGAAATAATGATTATAGGTAAATATGGTAAAAAAGAATTTACTGCTCCATTTTTAAACACAGAGGAAGATACGGTATATTCTAAGTATGTTCCTGAATTATGGGGATATGACAGATGTATTACTGAAATTGAATGGTACAATGATAATGGTTGGCAAACTGATAGAAACTATATTGAATCTGGTGGGCATCACATTATTAACTGGAGTAAAACAATTAACATATGACAAAGCAAAAAGCAGTTCTGTTAATGATTGCTCCAGTAGCAGTAAAATTAAAAGAACTAAAGGCAGAATGGGATGAAATTGAAGAACTGATTGATTATTGTAGTGATTTATATGATAAGATTGTTGAACTGGTTCCAGAGGAAGAAGAGATAGAAGATATTGATGATGATGATTATACTGAAGAAGAACTTACTGATATATTTGATAAGGGAAAATTTCCTAAATCAAAAGAACCAGAAGAAGATGATACTTGGGGAAAAGTAAATGAATATATGTCAGGAAAGCATGAACCACCTATTGTAGCACCAGTATATGACCCTAACATAGTAACTGAGGATGATGAAGCAATAATCAGCAACTATTACAAAGAAGAAGCTAAGAAAGAACAATATATCCCATTTGTAGAAGAAGAAAAAAAGGAAGAAAAATCAAGAACAATTCAATCAAAAGGTTCAATCTTATAACAATGCTAATTCAGATAGGCAATATTTATATGAATGATACATGGAAATTCTTAATTCCTGTATTGAAAGAATATGGTGATGAATTCGTATGGAAATTCAATTCTGTTTGGAAAGTAGCAGTTGGTATCGGAGATATGATTTTAGTGAAGAGTAATATAAGGTATGAACAACATCTATTTGTATTACTGGATAGTAAGAGTGGTAAGAAACATTTCATTGATTTTATGAAGTGGATTAAAGACCAAGAAATGTTTGAAGATGATTATGCATATGATAACATTAATTCAGGTAGATTTCATATGGTTGTAATAAAGATGCCACCTTCAGGATATAAATCTATTGAAAACTTTAGACATTCTCAATTTAGTAAGATGTTTACAGTTGATGAAGTAAATAAGTATTTTAAAGATAATCCTGATGTTAAGAAGGTAATAGTAAAAGATAAAAAGTATAGACTTGAATATGTAGATAAACTAAATCATCTATTCGATACCAAGATTCAACCAGATGAATTTGAAGGTGAATTATCACTTCCCATAAGGAAATCCAAAGAAATTTTTAACATCAAACGAAAGAAGGCGTAAGTGCCTTCTTTCTTATAAAACTAACAACCATGAAAAGATCAAGTATTTTATTCTTTGTAATTATAATAGGTTTTGTAATATGGATGGTATTTGATAAGAGTTATCTTTCGCTTATACTTTATATTGCAACTTTTATCATCTTTAAATATGTAGAAGTTGCATGTGAAAAGAAGTTACCACTTTGGAAACCAATTAGAAAATTCATGTTTAAATACGACTATAAGCCATATGCAATTAAAACAATGAACAGACAAATGCCATTTCTTTCATTTCAATTCTTAATAGCATTGGAACTTGATGAAAATTCTTTCATTGAATTAGGATTTAAAAAAGCTACTGATGAAGCTTTAAATTATATAATAAAAAACACAAAACAAAGACTAGAGAAAACAGTACAAGAATTAATACTTATTAACAACATGACAGAAGAAGAAAGGCTTAAATATTACATTCAATTAACAAAGGATGCGGAAATCGAAGATAACGAAAATGACCTAGATAGATTTCATCCCGGATGGAGAAACATTATAAACAATTAAATAAAACAAACATGGAAAAGAAAATTGAAATGATTCTTACAAAGTTACAGAGAAACCAAAAGTTAGAGAAAGTTATGATGCACAGTTTGTCAGTACAGGCTGCATTCATTTTCCTGCTACTTATAGCCGGGAGTGTAATTCATCATAATGACATAATCTATTATTTGTTATTAGGTCAAATAGTAGCATTTGTATCAACATTTATCATTGGTAATTCATTATGGGAGAATTGGCTATAATGAAAACTAACGAAAGATATTACATTTATGATTGGAGAAAAGAAAAATGGATTAAAGTAACAAAAAAGAAATATAATAAATATCAGAAATTGTTATCTGAACTTCATGATATTATGTTCCCTAAAAACATGGCTAGTTAAGCTGGCCTAAAAATGAATTATGAAAAACAAAATTATTTTAACAGCGGAGCAAAGAAAACAGCTAACTAAGTTGTGGTTCATTTACGGCAATAACGGTAAGAAACACACGCACCAGAATCACAGGTATATCCAAAATATTTTGGAGCATGGTGAGGATACAGAAAAATTTTATCGTAATGCTGACAGAACTATAAGTGATAAAGTTGGTCGTGATTGGTCAACAATAGAAATCACCGATGAATGTGTTAATGAAGTAAAAGCAATACTGGCTAGTTAAGCTGGCCTAAAAACAAAACTTAAAAATATGACACCTACATTTAGCGCAATGCGTTTATTACAATATGCCATGCAAGGCATAGGAAGTAGTTTAAATAAAATGCAAATGGAAGTTATAATGCATGAAAGATTTGGAAATGATGCTGCACCAGATAAGCATAACTATAATCCATTACGATCTTATTCAACATTAGAAGAGAAAAGAGAACGAGTAAATCAACTCACAACATTTGCTAAAGAAGTTCAAGTTATGTTGGATAAGGTACAGGAAAAAGAAATGGAAGAATCAGCACAAGCATTTGTCTCTAGTTTAAAATCAAAAAAACAATAATTATGTCAGAATTTAAATGTTTTCGTGGCTTTACCAGTAGAACTGGTAATGTTTACACTCATGGTACTATCATTTCAGAAGCTGAATATGATAAATTACACTATGTAGAAAAAGTATTCTTTTTAAGAATATCTGGTACTCCTAGATATAGACAACCAAGTAGGGATGATAATGAAACATTTCCTGTAGTCTTACCTGTATCTGATAGACCTGATACTAGTGATTGGACATATGATGTTAGGCATGATACCAGACCTGAAACTAATCCTGATGAACCTAGTTATGGTGGTGGTAGCTTTGGTGGAGCAGGAGCAGGTAGTGATTATGATAGGGATGATAGTAGTCATGATACCTATTCAAGTAATGATGATAGTAGTGATAGTAGTTCTGATTCTGGAAGTAGTAATAACGATGATTAAAACTTAATACCATGAGAACATGTACTTGCTGCGGCAAAGAAATGAAAGAAGGTTTTGTTGTAGGTGGTGGAGAAGAACATTACTGTTCTGATGAATGCTTACATTCAAAGTACACAAGTGAAGAATGGGATGAAATGTCTAGTAACGAAGATTCAGATAACTATTGGACACAATGGGAAGATGAAGATGATGGTGATAACGTAATAATACTTGAATAATATGAGAGATAAATTTTTTGAACTAAAGATTGCGGTAATCTTATTCATCCTATGGTTAGTGATTATAGGTCTATTACTTTCCGCATCCTAAAATAAAAACAAATTAATAATGGAAGTAAAATATAGCTGGTTTCAAAACCATGAATCCGAATTATCGTATACTATTATACATACAGAAGATGACGTTGAAACAATAATTGCAATAACAAATAATGCAGAAAAAGCAGACTTCATTTCAAAGGCTTGTAATGATTTTAATAAAAAAGAGCATAATATGAAACTATTTGGCAATGCTCTATTTTGGTATCTGCGACATAATAATGTGAAAGACGGTAAGTTAATTGCAGGTGATATTAATAAATGGATTGATGATTATCTTAAAAAACTAGAAAATGAAAAAGTATGAGAATAGTAATCGAAATTCATTGTGAAAGACCATCACGACTAATATCATATTTATACAGATGTATTTATGATATAAAGAAAAAGGATAAGAAAGACCATTCCTTAATTGGTACTAAACTTGAAGCTAAAGATGATGATTCTGAATTAACAATGGAAATTTTATCTAATGATTTTAAAACTAAATAAATGGATAATAAAGCAATATTAATGAATCAAATAGTAATAATGAAAGCATTGTTGAGATTGCTTGGTGATACAACAACTATTGAATTACCATTATTTACTGAATTGATGGAACAAATAACTTTTACGGAGGAAAGAATTAAAATGTCATCTTAAACTTAAAATCATGGCTAGAGAACCTATTAAATTACCACCCATGACAGATAAAGATACAATGCCAATGGGTAAACATAAAGGTGCATTAATGGGAAATGTACCTGCTCAATACTTGATGTACATGTATGAGAGCAACATGTTTGATAGTTTCCCAAGAGTTAAACAGTATGTTATTGATAACCTTGACGTAATAAAACAAGAATTAAAAGGAGGATAATATGGTATTATTAACTAAACCAATTCCAGTATCACAACTTACAATAGGACAAATCTTTATCTTACATTTTAATGGTAGAAAGTACAAGATTAAAGACCAAACTGTTTCTATCCATGATAAGAAGATACAATATGTTATAGCTGAAAGCCAAGGTACTCTTACTGCATTCAAATCTGATAAATTAGTATATCCAAGAACTTGACCCTATTAAAACCTTATCAACTATTCACAATGGATAATCTATTAGCTGATGGCTTGCCACCTTACGAATTTAAGAAAGATTTCCTTGATTTAGATAAACCATCTGAAAAACACTTCATAGTGTTTAAGGAATCAGTCTTTCCTGAAAACAAGAACTTAGATCACATGGAAACTTTTAATCAAAACTTAATCAATAAACTTATAACTAATGAGCAATCTCGAAGTAGTGATAAATAAAAATTGGTTTGATACATTCTTAGAATGGGTAGAAGGAACAAACCTATTTAGGTTAATAAAGGACAATCCTTATGCAGATAGGATTGAAGGACTAAGTGATGGTGAAGTCTTTTCGTTACATCAGCTTAAAGGATTTAAAAAGAAGATTAATGTTGCTATGGATTTACCATTTCCTATCTTACTTCATTTCTTTAGGCACTATGACAAAGTACCTGACAATGTGACAATTGATAAGGATGCCATAAAAGCAAAGTTATTAAAGGTTATTATGGAAGATGGTGCAACAATTGAACATTTCATTGATGCTGTTATTGAAGGTAATAGCATTGTTGGAGTAGGTCTTATTACGTTAGGTGATAAATTAAAAGATTATTGTTACAATAAAATCAAATAACATGCAAAGAACAATTTGGAAATTTCCTTTAGACACAATAGATAATCAAGACATAGAAATGCCTTCTGATTATGAACTGTTAGCAGTACAAGTACAAAATGGTAGTCCTCAATTATGGGCATTAGTTGACCCTGAAACACCACCAAAAGCAGTAAGTATTAGAATTGTAGGAACTGGTCACCGCATCCTTGATGAAAAAATAAAGTATGTAGGTAGCTACCAGTTACTACATGGAGCATTAGTATATCATTGTTTTGAATTACTTGAAACTTAAAACATGAATAAGATAATAGTAACAATCATAAAAGCTATAATCATTGGTGCTATTCTTGTAATTATAATTACATTATTTCTTATTAAAGCATAAATTATGATAGTAGAAGATAGATATTATCTCTTTGATTGGGATACTGGACTACCTTATCAGGTATCTAAAGAGTATTACGAATCTTATAATGAATGGATGAATAAGATGCATGAAGTTGTTAAGATTGGTCATAACTCTTTAGGTAAGGTGATAATAACAGGTACAGTTGGTGAGTGGAGTGCTGATGGATTAGAAGATATGTTTGTCAAGCCTGATGATTATAATTTTGTTGATATTAAAGAAGATGCACCTGTTAATTGGTTTTTTCCTAAATATGGAGAAGATAATAATGAACATGAAGAAGGCTGTCCTTAATAGGGCAGCCTTTTTTTTACTCTAACCACAAAGTCAATAGGGCAGGTTTTTTTTATCCTTACCACTATTCAGGTATATCAACATCTTGTATATCAATATCAGGTACATCTATATCATCAGTTGAACTACCACCCCTTCTTCCACCACCACTTCTTGCTCTCTCTACTGCTTGTTGATATGTTTCATTTTCATCTTTATATGGTACATCTTTCTTAGCTTGTCTTTTAGCTTGTTCTTCAGTCATAGTTTTCTTTAATTCTTCTTGACGCATTAATCTTAATGCTGCTAACTCTTTCTTTGCTTTATCTTCATCTGATACAAACCATTCATCCATCTTAGTATGGAACCATTGATGTGTCATAGCACTCTTGAATCCCATATCAAGTGGGTCACTAAATGTTGATGGTACAAATGTTTTTTCGAATTGAACATCATGCCTAGATTTACCTCTATTAATACCACCTGTTTGTATATCTTCCCAATCTTCACCAAATATTTTAGTATGTGCTGCACCAATATATTTTACTATATTTTCAAATGTTTTAACAACTATTGTATCAGTTGGATTTAATTCCTTAATCATATCTAAAGCATTATAGTATGAAGTCATTTGTGATATTAACTGCATTGCTTTATTGACTAACAAGTTTTCTTCTGCTCTCTCTTTTTTGAGTTCTGCTAATTGCTCTGGTGTCATATCTTGTTTATCAGGTTCATCATCATCTGGTTTGTATATTAACTTAATTGCAAAGTATATTGCATATACTGTTAACATGTTAGTTATATCCCTGATATTAGCTTTATAGTTTTTATAATCTCTTTCAGTAAATCTATCACCTTTCATTATTGTATATGCATTTCTAACTTCAAATCCTTTATTGTAAACTATAACATTATTACCTGTTGTATTTATAATCCTTCTTGTTTTCTTTCCACTAACATAGTTAACAGCAGGTCTAACAAACAGATACGCCATATTGAGAGGATTTCCTATTAACTTATATAACAGCATTTGAGTTGTTATAAGTAAATCATTAACCCAATGTGTTCCTGAATATGCTCCAAATTTTTTACTTTGTAATCCAACTACATCATTTAATAAATATCCTAATCCTGCGCCAGCATAAAGTAATGGTAATCCACCTAATGCTAGACCTGTTAATCCACCAGCCATTATTGCAGTTGGTGTAATATGTGACCTTGCAAATCCTTTAAATCCTTTAACTCCTAATAGCAAATCATCTTGTTCTGGTGCAAAGCGAATATATAGTTGTCTTGGTAACCATGTTCTAAGTGACAAGAGTGCCTTACCTACTACAAATTCTTTAGCATACATTCCACCAAACTTGTTATAATCACCATGAGCATTCTTAATACCTTGGTCAATCTTAACTTTTAAGTCAATATATTTCTTAGAATATTGTACCGCATCTTGTTTAGTCATTCCTGAAAAATCTCTAAGATAAGCTGCTCTATTTTCAGGTGTATTATATTCAGGTTTCATTGCTACTATATATCCACTAGGAGTTCTAACCCTATCTACTGCATCTAATAAATCAGTTTCAATATCATTTCCTTGTGCATCTTTTCCTTTCACCATAACATCTGCTAGTACTGCTGCAATAAAAGGTGCTTGATTATAGTATTCTGTAACCCTAGTCGGAGCCATTAATACATTTGATGCAAAACTATCTAGTACTGTTTCAGTAGATGAATGTTGTACATCATTAGCTATATCAGCAAAAATATCATATCTATCAATTATCTTATCTAATTTCCATACTCTGATTGGAGTTTTACTATCACTAAACTTTTTACCAGCAATACCAGTAGTTCTTCTAACTACATTAGCATACATAATATCAATAGGAGATACAGAATTTAAATTTTGTGGTTTAAATACATCACCTATTTCTGCTGCTAATACATTAGATATTTGTCCTTCAATTAAGTTAGTAGTTGCAGAAGATAAATTTAATGCCAATGCTTTCAATCCAGTATATTTAATCACAGCACCAAGTATTGATGATACTGAAAGTGTTTTACCTGCATTTTCTGTATATGATAACATATTAACTATACCTACATTACTTTCTAAGAATAGTTTCTCTGAATCTGATCTTTGGTCTAATGGAAGATTCCTAATTCTTTTTATTGAAGCAAGTTTAGCTTTATCTATAGTTTTAAGTATTCTTGCCATTTCTTTGATATTCTTTGATTCTTCAAGAGTATATATACCCTTCAAAGGAATACCTTGCATAATTCCACTACCAAGTTTCTTTAATAGTTTTGCTGCATCTTTCTTTTCTTTTTCTTCAATTCTTCCAAATTGTCCTGTTATTCCTTTGTTATCTAATATCTGCCTATTAAACCAACTTTCAAATTGAGTTATAGCTTTAACTCTTTTACCACCTAACTTTGTTAATTGCACTTGACTCATAAATACATTATCACCAAAGTTACTTTGTGCTGTTTTGTTTATATTCTCATAGTGATTTTTAATATTTTGAACTACAGGTAAGATAGTATTTCTTGCTTCATATTGAGAAGCAATATTAGCATATGTTTTAAGTATCTTAGGTAAATTAGGAGAAGAATCTTGCATCTTAATATGATGTGCATATGAATCCAATAACTTAAATACATTAATAACTCTTGGATTCTGTAATGAACCTTTACCTAATATTTTTTCAAGATACCTTTTAGAATGAGGATTTAATGTATTGGTATCTACTTTACTAAGGTCAGTTAATCCAGATAATGATTGAAATTTAGATATTTCAACAGATTTAATAGCTTTAATTGCTGATAGATTATTAGTTAAAAAGCTTGCATTAACTTCATAATTAGGTTCATTAGTTCTCCAGTTTAAATGAGCATCACTTAATACAGTATTAGAATCTGTTCCAAATGCTTGAACAAGATCATGCCACATTTTTCTTATTATCTTAATTAGTTTTGGAAAGAAACTACCTTCATCTTGTAATAATATATCCCATACTGTATTTTGAATATAGTTTAAACTAGTATCAAGTAATTGTGCTTGTATTTCACTTGGAAATACAGCTTTCATTGTTTCTGAAATTTGTCTTGATAAGTCATAGAATTCAGCTAATACAGAATTAGATTGAATTAACTTATAGTTCTTATCATAATGGTCAGGATTTTTAGGTATACTAAGTACACTATTAAGATTAGGAAGAATAGGTTTTGGCCCATATATAGTGTTTCTATCTTGTGGTTTTTGTCCTGTTTCAGTTAATCTTGCTGCATAATAAGGATTTTCTTTTAATGATAACTCATTGATTTCACGTTGTGCTTTTTGTGATAAGTCTTTAGGGTCAGTTTTTTGTTCATCCTGTAATAGAGTATTAATAGTTGTTGTTCTCAAATTAACGTAATCATCAAGAAGTGTTTTCATCCTAGCGATTTGTTTATCATATTCTTTTTGACCTAACAAATCTAATAATAACTTTTCATGTTCATCAGCTTGTTGTTGTGTATACTTACTTATATATGGTTGAAATACAGCATGACCATATATAGGGTCATTTCTAAATACAGATAATAATGCAGGATTAATAACATGTTCATTCTTTCTAATCCTTTTCATTTTTTCTTTGACAAGATCATTGTATGCATTCATCTTCTTTTCAGGGTCTTTCTCTGATGCTATTTTAGCATACTTCTCCCTATATTCTTCATTCTTCTTTGAATTAGCTACATAATATTCAGAAGATAAGAAGTCAACTAAATTCATTCCTTTACCAAATAAACCATTAGTATCTTTTTGAAAGAAGATAGTATAATCTGCTGGTCTAGCAAATAAGAACTTATTAACTATTCCAAGTTTCTTTAATTCAGATTCAACTTTAGGAGTTATATTATCTATTTTGTCACTAAGGATGCGGTACTTTGCTTGTGCATTTTCCATTTCTTGATTAAATAAATAATAAGCTACTTGTGGTAGTTTTCCATTTTGACTAAAGATACCATTGTTTATATCCATTACAAACATTGATAACCAATCAACATCTTTCATTTCTTGAGTAAGGTCAGCAATGGTTAATCTTCTACCATATAATTTATCAACAACAGATATACCATTTACTAAATCTTCAACAATAGCATCATTACTTTGTTCAACTTTTGTAGTTATAACAACTGCTCTCTTTCTCCATTCATCTAATTGATCTTGGTCTGATTGTGGTAATTCATTTAATTCTTGTTGTGTATATAATGGATGCCTACCAAATGCAAAACTTTTTATTGTCTTTGATTCTCTTTCAGCCATTGTGATTATAAAGTCTGCTATTTCCATAGCTTCCTTTGTATCTTTAGGGTCACGAGAAGTTGCTAATGTATTTGCTCTTTCTAAATCTCTTTCTACTATATTATGTATTGTAAAAGTAGATTTCTTAATTTGTTCACGAAGTGTCTTTAATTCTTTTTCTAATTCAGCTTTCTCTGCATTCAATAGTTCTTGTGCATGTTCTAACTGATCTCTATAATTAGAACGATTTCTATGTTGTTTCAATTCTCTTTTAACATCTACCAATTTACCTTCTATATTAGAAAGCATTTGTTCTTTTAATGCTCTATATGAAGTTATTTCTCCAACTGGATATTCATACATAGGTGATGCAGAATATGAAGGATTGAAATACATATTTGCATCATCAGGTTCTTCTTCTAATGTAGGTGAAAGATATTCAGTTTCAGGAGTATTTTGTATTTTCATATACTCCTTAAATCCTTGTATGTTTTGTTGTGAGTTATGTTCAATAGCACTTAATTCAGTTTCAGGAAATACTTCATCAAGATAAGCTGAATAATCTGCTTGTGTACCTATCTTCTCTAATTCAGGATTAGTTTCAAATAAAAGATTAACTCCTTTTTTTACTTCATGTTCTACTTCTGGTGTTAAATTAGCTATTTCTTCTTCATTAAGAAACTTAACTAATTCTTCTTTAGTATAAAGGTTATCTTTATATTTATATATACAAGCCATTAATCACAGGTTTTAGTTATTCCCAATTCTTCTAACATTGAATCAATGCTATCTTCTGTTATTTCAGTTGGTGTTGGTGATAAATTTTCAGGTGGTGGACTACTGAATTTAAATGCATCATCAGTATTCATATCATTATAATCATCAAAATTAGGCAATGGTTGTTCACTTATTGGTGGGTGTTTTCCTACAAATGGATTTGGGTGTTCTGATGTATAATTAAAATCAGTAGTAAATTCAACATCTTGTTGTTTTAATTGAGGTTTCACTGTTTGATTATTTACAACCTGTACTGGATTATATATAACAAGTTTAAATTTAGGTCTTGATACTGCTGTATACATCATTCTATTAGTTTGTAAATCACCACCGGGGAATGACATTAAATCAGCTTCCATAACATATGTATTCTTATATGTACTACCTTGAACTTTATGTGCAGTTATAGCATAATTATATCCAATATCTACAACTTTTTCTTGAAATGCAAAGAACTCTCTCCAAGCAGCTTTATATTGTGCTGAACCAAAAGGATGACTTTTAGCTTTAACTGCCATTTGTGAAAGTACTGCTTTAAATCTATTCTTTTCCATAGGGTCAATAGTAGGTACTCTTCTAACAAATTTTTCAGGTTCACCTTCTTCATTTATAAGCATACCTTCAAATACTAGTTCATACATTTGAAATCCATTAAGTACTTCTGCTTTTCTAACTTGTGTAACTTTACCTTTCATTCCATTATGAAGTACTACTTGTTTATTAATTACATGTGGAGAATTGGTTCTTATTATATCACCAATTACAAATGGTGAGTTTGGACTATCAAATAATCTATCTCTAATGGTACTGTTATAGTTATTGACTGTTTCATTTCTTGCAGCTACAATTATCACATTCTTTAAATCATCAGAAGATTGAAAATCCTCAATAAACATATTAATAAGTTCCTTATCATCATTCAAAAATAGTACACCTGAATTAGTAGCTTCATCAAAGTTATTAGTTCTATGTTCTTGTACTAATGGATTTTTAAGATAAGGTTTACCTTTCTGTATATTTTCGACATTCATTGCAAATACATCGGTAACTGGTAGTATAGGTGATTCTTCACCTTGCCGCATTCTAACAGTCAATTCAGAGAAATTAGATGTTTTCTCTAATTCAAATACGGGACTTTCTACAGTTCCACCAGCATCATCAATAGGAGGTATTTGTGCATTATCTCCCATGAAAATTACTTTAGCAGATGGTAATTTCTTAGCAAGTAGTACCTTATATAAATAAGGACTAATCATAGATGCTTCATCTATAAGTATTATTCTTGCACCTTCAATTGGGTCAGATTTACCCTTTCCTCTAAATTCAGCTTCTTCTTTAGCATTTCTTTCCCTAAAGAATAATACACCTGTTTTACTATAATCAGCAACTAATCCTATTAGACTTGCTACAGTTACACATCTATGCTCTGGTAAATTTTCTTTAAGTATATTCTTTGCTTCATCGGCTACAGTTGCACCTATTACTCCACTTCTACCTTCTAAAGCTTTCTTTATAATAGTAGTTTTACCAGTACCACCCCTTCCTTTTAATAAAAACTGGTCTTTATACCACTCATTACTATTTCCTGTATCTGCGTTTAAAAATTCAATTACTTTATCTATTGCTATTTCTTGTTTTTCATTAGCATACTTTCCCGGAAACAATTCGTATTTAGTACTTCCTTTTTGAGTTTTTAAATCATTATTAAGTTCTTCAGCAATAAGATGATTAAATAATGTAGCTAACTGTTTTGCTGTCATTTTATCTAAATGACTTTCACCAGTTATTTTACTAGATAAATCTTTAAATGCTGGTGATTCAGTATCATAGCCTGCATTTTCTCCTTGTACATGAACAGCACCTATAGTAACTTTACCTTCTTTATGATCTTTTAATTCTTTATCATATTTATCATTAATTAATCCTCTAGCAGTCATATCATCTGTCGGTCTAACTGCCTGTAATTCTGTTAATCTTCTATCTTCTATATTATCTATAACTCGTAAAGAATCATAATCTACTTCTTCTTCAGTTTCTTCTGTTTCAGGCAATGCTGCTAATTGTGCATCATAGAATGCATTAATATCTTTTATTAAACCTTCTTTTGTTTTATTTATTAATTCAACATCTTCAAAATCTTCTCCAACTACAAACCAACTATTTAATAATTCAGGTTGTTTTTCTACTCTAAGATCACCAGCTTCAAATTGAGCCATATTTTCATCTTTCAAAGCCTCTTTCCTTCTTTCTTCTATTTCTTCTATTCTTTTATCTACTTTAGGTTGCGGAGTCTCTATTACCTTAATAGGTGGTGTTGGCCCTCTTAATGTTGGAGCAGGAACTATACTTATTTCTTTATTAATGGATGCGGGTGGTTCAGGTATCTTTATGGCAGCAATATCAGCTTGCTGCTGTAAAGGATTTTTATATTCTATTAAGTTGTTTGGTGTTGGTTGTTTAGATTCTACGATAAGTTCAAATGTTGCATTTAAAGCATCTCTTAGTTTAGTATCATCTGCAACACCAAGTCTCTTGAATAATTCAGTAATAACATCTAAGAACCTATCCATCAATGATTTGTGAGGTTCACTTGATGGCATTTCAGCTAGTCTCTTTTGTAAGTTCCTATCTGCAAATATCTCTGATGTAAATTCAAATATGTTTAATAGTCCATATACTCCAAATTCTTTTGCACTTAATGTATCTTTACCTTTATTTCTTTTAAGATTAATAATCTTAGCCTCCATTGACTTAAATTCAGGAGTATCTTTTAATTTCTCACGAATTTCTTCATATAGTTTATGTAATTTAACTATATGCATTGGTGGAACCTTTATCAACTGGCTACCATCTGGATTCTTTAAAGTTGAAGAAGATGTATACTCTTGCTTTAAAGCTGTATGCACACCATCATCATCAAAATATTTTTGAAGTTCTCCATGAGTAATTGAATGTGCATATTCCTTAACTATAACTTGTGCAAGTCTAGCATCATTTAATATGTTAGCATTTATTGCAATAGTATTATCATCTGGAAAATGCTTACCATCAGCACCCAAATTAGCTATAATTTTTATCTTTGTTTGAGGGTCAATGAATGGTTTTAATAATGATACTAAATCACTAAGATATGGAAGTTTAGTAGCTTCAATACCATTTAATACTTCAAGCAAATTACCACTTTGAATATTATATGGATTAGGTTGTGGTTCTGGAATAGGTGGTGTTGGAGTTGCTGGTTTATGTTGTTGGTTATCAATATCATTTGGTACTGGTTGTGCTGGAATTGGTGGTGTCTTTGGTGTTGGTTTTTTCTTTTCTTTCTTTATATCAAGTAATGGTTGAACATAATTTGTATTTGAATCATATTCTACCATCATACTAGTACCAAGTATAGGTATTCTTTTATATACTTCTTCATTCTTTTCATTTATATGAAGTTTATATAATTGATATTTATCATTACCTTTACCCGGTTTCTTTTCATTATATATAGATACATATAATGGAGGATTTTCTACACCTTGTTCAGCATCTATTTGAAATTCTGTAACAGCCTGATTAAATTTTCTGCTAGGTTTACCATCAATTTTAAATGCAGTTATATTACCAACTTCTAATCTCTTTGCTCTCTTAGGATTATGTTGAAAGAATTGCTGTTGAAACCTACTTCCCATACTACCAAATACACTATTATACCATTCTTCATCATTAAGAGTTAATCCATTATGAATCTTTCTTAATTTAGCATCAATCTTTAATGTTTCCATTAACTTAACTGGTATATACTTGACAAATTCATTTGCTGATTGTACTCCACCAATAGCATAAGCATATGAAATTAAATCAGCTACAAGTTTAGTAGTAGTATATTCCTTATCTCCATTAAATTCAGGTAACGGTTTATTATCATGCATCAATTTAACTAATGCTTGATATTTATATTCTTCCTGTAAATCTTCTCCCCTTGAATTACGATACTTAATCATTGATGGTTGACCATCTTTATTAAGTTCAAAATCAAAACATTTTAATAAAGCATTAGTATTAACTATTGCCTCAAAATTAGGCATATCTTTAAGACCATGTATATATTTAGCTAATGATTGTTTATCACCAACATCAAACATTAATCTCTTACGTTCTTCTTGTGCATCAGGATATAAGTCAATAGCAGATGATAATAAATATTTTTTTATTTCTGCTGCTATTTCATATTTAAGTTCAAGTTTTTGTGCTACAGTAGCTTGGTCTTTACCAATATTACTTATAATGTTATCAATTGTTTGATTAAGTAAATCAGATTTATTAGGAAAGTATTTTTCAAATATATCCTTATATGATTTAATAGCATCTGCCATTAATACACCTGTAAAACTTACAGGTTTAATATAAGTATTATCATCAACACGAATATATTCAGCCCTATCTTCTGGAGATAAATTAAGATAATCAGTTTTATCTAATACAGTACCAATGTAAGTACTAGTATTAGTTATCATAACTTTATCTGTAGCATAAGCATCACCACTTGCAATATGATTAAGATTATCTAATTTTGATTGTGCTTCATAAAATGATTCTCCTAATCCTGAACGTTGTATATTTAAATGAGATTGAAGAACTTGTACCTTATCTGCAATATCTGATAAATTAGTAAATAGCTTTAATGCAATTTGTTGTATCTTCTGATCTTTTACTGTAAGATTATCATATAATGTTTGACCAGTTAATAATTCTTCGTCACCATCTTTAATATCATCTGATATTGTTGACCCACCATACCTTTCAACTAATCTATCTTTGATAGTTTTCTTTTTAGCAATATCAAAATCTGCAACTTGTGAACCTGCATTCTTTAATGCTTCAACATATTCTTTAATAATGGGTTGACTTAATAAGAAATAGGGAATATTAATCTCAACCTGTTCACCATTTCTATCTGTAACTATATCCTTATCAAAGCCTAAAGCAGTAAGTAAGCAATCAACATTAATAGTATTACCATTAACACCAACTCTACCCATTACTTGTAGCTTCTCATTATCTGTTGCTGTATTTTGTCTTTCAGCAAATGCAAAACTTATACTTCTTTTAACTTTATTCCATACTGAATCTTCAATATTAGATGGTTTAATTGTTTCAGTATTACCAAACAAACCATTAGATTCCATATTACCTATCTTAATCTTGTATGGAACCATTTCTTTATCTACTACAGTTTCTAATCCAATACGCTCTGATGTTTGTTGACTTAATCCATGCCACGTTACATAATTAGAATATACACCAATACCAGTTTTACCAGTACTACCTAAGTTCATCTTATACTTCTGATATTCATCAGATAACAAGGAGAATATACCAGTATCAGCTTTAACAACTAAATCATCTATTAAATCAGCTTGTTCTTCTGCAAAATCAGTTGATAATACTTTCTGAATCTTTTGCTGTATTCTTTCATCTTTTGAATTGAATACAAGAGAATGAATCTTTATTATTTCATTCTGTGCAAGTTTAGTTTCAAGTTTATTCTTAATAAGTTTAAATAGAGAACCAACATTCTTTCTTGCATCTACAACACTATCATCACCAAATACTGCATTGAATGTTCTAATTATTGTATTAAGTCCTTCTTCACCAGTCTTATTATTACCTTCTTGGGTCAAGGGCTTATAATCATCAAGTAATTGTCTAAATTCTTCTAATGTTTTATTTACTTCTTCTCTATTTAATACTTTAATTTTACCTTCAATATCAACAAAGTGAGATAACCAATAAGTATTTTCTTTATCTACATCAAAGTCAACCCCTTTTTGTTTCATTAATCCTCTAGGAAATATAGCTAAATCACCTGATTCAACAGGTATGAATCCAGCTACTTCCATTTGTGAACCAGATACATGTGAAGATGTAGGGATACGAAATGATGTAAGATTAAGTAATTCCTTATCAAACATTTCTAAATTCAGGTATCTTTGTCCTGTAACTTTATTAAGTGTGGAATAATCATCACTAGTTAAATCAATCAACTTACCATTGTTATCTCTAAATTTAGATGGTAATAATACTTGATTTGATTTAAGTTTACCTGTCCAATTAGGAAGATATACTATTCTATTTTCTGCTACTGCTTCCTGATAATCTCTTCTAAATCCTTCTTCTGAACCTAATATAAATGAAGAACCGGGAAGTTTAAGATTAATTAATCTTGATGTTACTATAGCATTTATAAATGCTTCATACCTATTACTATTAGGAGCCATCCATAAAGGTATTTTAAACTCATTATTATTAAGTAATGAACTTAAAATATCAATATCTTGCTTAGTATAATTTCTGCTTAATGCTTCACTTTTAAGTAATTTTTTGAGTGCGGTTATAGTTTCAGGACTTTGTTTATGTGTAGTAGGGTCAAATTTAAGTTCTCTATATAGATTATCTCTCTCATTATTAGACCATGTAATAAAGGCATCTTGATAATCTTTAAATACTTGTCCACCAATTATATCCTTAACATCATCAGAGAATAGTATTTTCATTAATTGTGAACCAATACTAATCTTATCTTCTTTTCTTTTAGATGATTTATAAGGAACGTCTTGCTGTATTCTAAAGTTTACTCTATTAAGTTTTAATGCTGACTTTGAACTATTATTATTTATCTCATTTATATTTATACGTTTAAATGCATTAGTATTATATGAACCATCTTCATTCCATATTTTAATTGGAGCAGCAGTACTACCAACTTTATTAGCAGTACCATGTGCTACTCTAACATTAAGTTTACTATTAGATTGAATTTTTTCCATATCCAATCTTAACTTATTCAACTCAAGACCTTTAGTTAATTGAGGTAATAAAGGAAAAGAAGAAGATTTAATATATAATGTTCTATTACGATACAAATCAGTATTCTCTATTTTTTCAGCAATAACTCCTGTATATACTGGTTTAATAGGTTGAAATATTAACTTTAAATCTTTCTCTAATAACTCTTTACCATGAGTTAATTTATCTGTTATCCTATTAAATTCCTCTTCACTTACCCTACCTTGACGAACTAATACATCAAGATGTTCTTTCCAAGTAGTATACTCTTGTGCATCAGTTGATTCAATATTAAAGTAAGGTGCTAAATCTTTATAGTCCTTCTGTAATTTTTTTATTATTTCTTCTTTTCTAAGTTCAGCTTGTTCTATTCCGATTATATCAGGAGGAGGATTAGTTAAGAAATCATTAATGTTATCTAGTTCAGATAATAGCTTCTTAGCTTTCTCATATTCAGCATCACCATAAAAACGTTTTACTAATTCTACAGCATTGTCGGCAACTCTTATCGCATCCTTGACTAAAATTTGTATATATGAATCCCCTATTGATTCTGACAACATTGCTCCCGGTGCAATTAACATTGCAAGTCTCTTACCCAAGTTAACACCTATCTTGTTTCTAACAAGATCACTATAGCTAGTACCTTCTTTTGGTCTATGAACTAATGGTTGTTCATTTCCTAATTCATCAACTTCTGTTTCAAATCCTTTAGAAAATGATTTATCTTGTGCAAAGTTAGCAACATCACCACTAAACAGCATAAACTGATTAGCATTCATTGCTGTTGTATTAATGATATAGTCTAATGCTGCACCCCTTAATCTATCCATTGCATCTGCACCCCATCCATTCATGTATGCAGAATCCATATGTTTAATCTTAGTAACACTAGGAGCAGAACCGGGTTCTATAGGTACACCTTGATTAATTAATTCCATTTCATCATCTTCATCCATTTTTCCTTCCTTCATGAAATAACCTTTCCATTTACTAACTTTAGTATCTACTTGTTGATTAACATATTTTTCTATTACTTCAGTTAATTGTGGTTTAGTTTTAGCTATAATATCTTCTAAGTCAAGATTATCAGTAGTAGCTATATAATCAAGTATTGGTTGTTTATTTTCACCAATAGTAACATTATTCAATTCTGGTATCATTAAGAACATTTGCGCACCAAGATTATAATCTTTTTGATTATATACTTTATTTGCATGTATACCTTTTGTTTTTGCTTGTTGATGATGTTGAACTATTCTTTCAAGTTCAGGCATAGCAAGTTGAGAGAATAAGAATTCTCTTACCATATCACCACGTTCACCTTCTTCTATTCTACCAGTCTTAATATTTAAATATGTACTATCTAAAGCTAGTACTGGTGCGTGCATTAAATTACGTCTTTTCTTGTCTGATGAAACTAAACCCATCATTGTTGCCATTCTCATTGGCAATCCTTGCTTAGTTTTCTTATTTACCTTTGCTCCCATATGTGAGAACAAGCTAAATGCAAAACGTTCAAAGTCAATATCAGCTAAGTCTTTAACTTCTGCTGAACCAAATACTTCTTTACCTCTTATCTTAACAGATGTAATACCACTAGTTTGTAAATCACTATTCTTACGAACTTCTTCATCTTCATCCATTGCTTGAAGAATATAACTATGCTTATCGAATAAAGTTTGAAGTTTAGTTTTTCTAACAGTATCTTCAACACTTTTAAGTTGCATCATAGTCTGTTTATCCAACATCATATTCTCATAAGCATAGATTGATTTTTCTCCATCCCTAAATGATTGAGTTGGTATAAAACCTAAGAACTTATTATTAAGTTGAACTAAACGTTTAATACTAGTAGGTTCTTGTTCAAATATGTTTAATGCACTATTAGTATTAAAATTAATATTCTTACCTCCATCCTTTTGTTCACTTGTAATTGTTTTTTCTAAGAATTTTTTAATGATAAAGAATGTACCATCAGAATCAGTAAACATTGCCTGACCTGTTATCTTCTTTGATTTACCAGCTACCTTTTCAGGTTTATAAAAACCATCTGTTAACAGTAAACTAACAGCTTTAGGATTAATCTTTATACCCATATCAGCTAACATATCAGCCATCTTCTGAACATCTTCTTCACTATATTCTGTTTGTTTAGACCATTTTTCAATCTTCTCTATTATTTTGGCTCTAACAGAATCATTGATAACAATTACATCATCTGATACATTAAAGAACTTAGATACTCTATGATTGGATAACCATTGTTGTCTAATAGCTTCATGAGCAGAGTTAGCATTTACATCCATTAACCTCATCTTATATTCATCCTTAACCCTGTCATATTCTTCCATTATCATCTTCATAGTCAAGTTAGACTTAGTAGTTGAATACTGAAGTCCATGACTAAATTGACTATTACTTCTCACCATATTAGCTACTTCTTTAGCTAATGGTTTATGAGCATCAGGTATTGAAGGTGAATCTAAATATTTATGTAATATCTCCCTGTTAGATAGTATTTGATTTTCTCCCGGTATTAACTGCATTAATACATTATAATTATCTTCAAATCTATTATAGGTTTGCACACCCATAAATCCTATTGCTGGCTCACCTTGAAGATAATTAGGAATAGTAAATACAAATCTCTTAACAAAAAGACTTACTGAATTTTTATAGTTTTCAGTATATCCTTCTTTATCATAATCTTTTATATATTCACCATCAGGATTCTTTATATTAGATTCTGTCTTTTCTTCATCTGTATCAGTCTCTTTAAATGATACATACTTTCCAACTTCAACTTCAAGAATATTATCTCTAATTGCTTCCCAATTTTCTTTGATTATATTAAAGTTATTTATTTGTAACTTATATGCTTCATTAACAGCATTTAATTTTACATTATCAGTAACTTCTAATAAGTTTTGAATACGTTCTTGTTGTTGTTCTAGTACAAATAGTTTATCACCAAAGTAACTATCAAATGATATTTTAACTTCATCTGCAAATTCTTTCTCTGTAAAGAAACTACCAAATTTATCATTAAGATTTTTAAAGATAGTAGCTAATATAAAGTTCTCAATATCATGTTTATCATTTTCAGATAAACCTTCAATTGTATTTATTGATTTAGTTACTTCTAATCTTTGTGCTTCAGTAAATGATGGTGAAAGATTCTCTGAAGTAAACTTTAAACCAAATTCACTAAGTATTGCAATTGAATCATCTACTACCTGATTTGTAAGTTCTTGTAATGCAATTGCATCTGCTTTTTCTTCAGCTTCAGCTTCTTTTCTAGCCTCTTCTATCATATGGTCTATCCTAGCTTCTTCTCGTTTATCAGCTATTTCCCTTGCTTTAGCTACTTCTTGTTTAGCTTTTTCTTCATTAGTTAATTCGGTTATTGTTACTGTTTTTGTTCCAGCTTCTTTAATCTGAACAACTGGTTGTACTAAAGTAACATATAAAGGTTCTTCTTCAGTTCCTACATTCCATGATTTATAATCAGTTTTCATATGGTCTTTAAGGAAAGCATCATATGTACTTAAACTTTTGCCATTCTTATCAACATTATTAGGTGACTTATATGAACTAATTATAACTCTTCTTTCTTCACCTTCTCCATGAGGTCTAAGGAAAATTAAATCATTATCCATAGATTTAAATTCCTGCATATTTAATATATTCATTGGTGCAAACTGAATATCATTAAATATAGTATCAAACCTTTCAAGCAATGACTTAGGAGTTAGTTCTTTAACACTTTTACCTGATAATGATTTTCCCTTTGTATATTCACCACCCTTACCATTTTTATGTACACTTAATGCACCACTCTTCATTACTACAAATACATGTCCTTCTGGTAATTTTTTTGTATCAGGAATATCTGAATATACTCTAACAAAGGTACGTAGATATGTAGCCATACCATTAGGCATTGACAAATCCATACCTTTCTTCTTGAAATCTTTATTTAAGAGTGCGGCTCTTTCTTTAGTTAATATTGTTCCATCAATATTGATTTCATTAACTCCATGTTGTTCATTTAATAGCATATATATTCCAAATCCCATCTTCATTGATGTTCTAATGTATGTGGCATTTGAAGTATCACCATATACAGGATGCAAAGCAATCCATTTTGTGTCATTAACTTTTCTTAATTCTACTGGTTGACCAGCAGTAAAAGTTTCAATACCTTCTATTAAATTAGCTGGAATTAACTCACCTTCAGCAACTACACTTTTATCAGCATTACCTGTTACCCATCCAATCTTAGCTTGTGGATTGTTACTAAAGATACTAGGTAATTGATTTGTAGGTAAATCAATCTTTTCTTTAGTACCTAATGTTCTATCTGCTACTTCAAGCTGAAATGGTGTACCATTTATATGAGCATCAAATATCTTACTTCTTAATTCAGCTACATTTGCTTTTCCTTGTTCTATTATTTCTTCTTGATTTTCTACATCACCTACATTACTACGATTATACCAATCAACATCATGAACAAACAAACCTTCAACAAGATTACCTGCTTCATCATAAACTTCAATTGGAACTTTATTTATCCATCCAGGTGTACCATATTCATGTCCTAGTGTACCAAATGGAACTTCTTCTTTAGATGGAAGTCCTACATCTACACCTTCATCTATATTCTTATCCCAATCATATACATTTAAATCTGTATTATATCTTACAGTAAATTTATGGTCTGGTGGATATTTCTTCCAATTCAATATATCTTTAGCATGAAGTACATTTATATCCCTAGATACAAATACTCTATTACCTTCTTCCGTAACCCTTTCACTATATGATATATTCTTAAAAGCAAATTTTAAAATTGGTGTAATTACTTTATTACCTAGCCAAGTAATGATTGATACTTGTTCAACAATAGGTTTAACTGCTTCACTTGTATCATCTACTAGTTTAGCATTAGCTGCTCTTTGATCTCTCTCTTTCCAACCTTCTCTTGTTTCTGGTTCTGGTATTGTTTCTTCAAGTTTTGCAAGGGCTTCATCACCATATAGTTCATCAAGTTCAGTCCTAAGTGATTCAGTATAACTATTATAATCAGCTTCAATTGTTCCTTTTACTTGTTCTGCTCTTTCTTTTCCATATACAGATTCTACATAATCTATTATATCTTGTACTTGGGCTATTCTTCCTAGTTTATCAGTTACTCTTTTAAGTATTCTCTCAAACTTAGCATTCCTATCTTCTGTACTTTCAGGTGATAAGAATGATTGACCAGTTTGTGTTGTATCTTCTGGATTATAGTTAAGACTATTTATTAAATCAATATCAGTTTCAGTAATAGGTGGCATTGCACCTAGTTTAGCTTCCATTTTCTCAACAATAGGTGGTTGAGTACCAGCAGGAGGCGAAGGCGTTAAAGTTTTGTTAACTTGAAGCCCCTGAGAATCGCCTGTAGGAATTGGAGCCGGGGGCTGGCCTTGTATATTCGATTGTAGAGGGCTTCCCGAAGCAGGAATTGGAGGTTGTTGTGCAGGTTGCTGTGTTACTTGTTGTGTTGCTTGTTTATCTTTAAATGCTTGTGCTTTCTCTATTGAATCCCACCAGCTATAAGTATTTTGAAATGGTGTAGCACCTACTTTAGTTACTACTCCAAACTTACCAGCAGCAGACCTAAATATATCTCCAACAACTAAGCCTGTTGTACTAGTTTTAACTCCATCATCTAATATATCATTCTTATAATTTGAGGATGCGGTAGCTGGTGCAGTATTTTCTTTAGTTTTTATTTCACTAATACGACTATTAATAAGAGTCTTTTGTGTATCTGTTGTTGCATTAGTTAACATTGTATTAAGCTTAGTCATATCAGTTTCAGCTTTAACTGATAATTCAAAAGCTTTATCTTTCTTATCTTGTTCAAATTTTACAAATTCTTCTGTTTGTGGGTCTTTCTGTTTTATTTTAAGTACCTGTTGATTTATATTTTGCTGTAATCCTCTTGCTCTAGCTAATGCTATACCATCCTCACCACTTTGATGAAGTCTAGCAATAACTTCTTTTTGTTTCTTTAATCCAGCCCTTAATCCAATTATTTCAGGTTTCTTTTCATAACTTTCAGGCATTTCAGGCATTATTAATGTTGGTATACCATTAGTATCATAGGCAACATCACCTGAATTAACTGATTCTTCTCTTAACTGATAAAATTTCTTTTTACGTTTAGCAAGTTCATCTAAACGATTTTTATCTGTAGTTATTCCCATTTCATGAGTTAGATATTCCTCATTAACACTTGCATACATATAATTAGCTAAATCATCTTGTGATAATTTATAACCAGTTGCAGCATTAACCTTTGGCATTTGCTCTAACCTATTCTTAGAAGATTCTACAAATCTTTTCTTTTCGTCATATTCAGCTTGAGTTATTTCTCCTTTAGCTTTTAGTTCATCAAGATATGGTATTAATAGGTCTGCATTTCGTGCCACACCAATCATCGCATCCTTATAATGTTTATTATTGAATGTATGTATAGCATCACGCCCTATTCTCATACCTGCTCCTAAACCCATAAATCCCATTCCCATGAATGTTTGTACATAGGTTTCATAGCTTTCTTTTAATAAATCTCTATCTTGAATACTAGTAGGGTCAAGTAAGTAAGCAGTTAACATTTCACCTGCATTACTTAATACTTCTTCTGTACCTTCTGCTGATTGTTCAATTAAAGCTGCACCACCTTGTTTTACAGTATTTCTTAATACTTCAGTAAGTTTATCTTTAATAGAACCACGAGTCATTTTCTCAAAACCTTCCTTACCTATTTGATTTACAAACTTATATATGTTCTCTTGTGCAGCACCAAATGTAAAGTTTTTAAGTGCTTTTAATTGATTAAGTGGATTACCTATCATTTCAGTAGCACCTTCCAATGCAGAAGTTAAACTAGCATACATTCTATTCTTCCAAGGTTGGTCTACACCAAATAAATCATATGAATGCTTTAAGTTATTATCATATGACATTAAGAATGCGGGAACAACTGTTGATGCTATATCTTTTAAACCTTGTACTCCACCCTCTTCAATCATTCCTGTTGCTCCAAACTTACCAGCTTTTATTCCACGTTGTAATCCAAGTTCTAATGCTTCACCACTTGCTTTAGCAAGTTTTGCTATTTCTTCAGTACGAGTAGCAATGTTACTCATAAGAGAAGTTGTTTTCCTAGCTGTTTGAGCAGATTCTAAAGCACCCTTAAAGAGTTCAGTACCCTTACCAGCAGCACCTAATAAACCTTGAAATAACATAGCTTCACCTATCTGTCCTACTAGCTGACCACCCATTTCAGCCATGTTATATCCAAAGTTCTGCCAGTTAATACTACCAGCATCAGGGTTCTCTATTTGTTGACCAAATGTAGCACTATTTTCATCTAAGTCTAATATAGTTGGTGGAGCAAAGAATCTTTGTCCTTCTAGTTCATATCCTTTAAGTTCTAGTTTATCTTTAACAGATTCTTCAAGTCCTGCTTTTGTGCCACTAAATCCAAGTATATCTCGAATACCTCTACCTGAACCTGCAAATACTTCAAGTGCAGCATTAGCAAATCTATTACCATATCCAAACTTTAAGTTTTTAAATCTCTCTACTTCTTCAAATGTTGATGTTGTTATAATATCATCTCCTCTACCTTCTATCTTTCCTCTATTCATCTTATCTAACTTCAACTTCATTCTTGCTTCATCTTCTTCAAACATTTCTTGTACAAGTCTTTTATCAGCATCACTTGCACTACTTTGCATAAATCTTCTAACTAATTCTTTTTCATCATCAAGAGTAATATAGTTATCTATACCAAGACCTTTATCAAATCCACCATTATCTCTTTGATATATCTCTCCTAACACTTTAGCTAATTCAGTCTTACGTACTTCTGGATATTTATTACTTAGGTCTTGAAGTGCTGTAAGTTGTTGGTTTGCTTGAAGATTTAATGATTTAAGTTGTTCTTGTTTATCTTTATTAGTTGCTATATCAGGAGAGATTGATAATTGTTCCGCATCCCTAATATATTTTTCAAGCTGTGAGCCTATAGTATATTCTTCATTAGCTTTATCAACAAATGGGTCTTTATTACCTGCCATTGTTTTGCTATACTCTTTCTGATTAAAGTACTTATCCTTTTCTTGTGCATGTATATTTTGGCCTTTATCTAAATCATCTGCACCATATGTTTCTGAACCAGCAGCTTTAAACGTATAAAGAGCATCTTCAATAAATGCATCTCTTTCTTTATGTAATTCAGCAATTTGCTTTCTACCTTCTTCTGTTAAGGCTGTAGTAACTGTAGTACCAGTTGGAACCATAACCCTATTATTCATATTAATATCTGCTTCTCTATCAGCAAATATTCTATCTATTGCCAATTTAGTTTGACCTACTTGTGTAGGGTCACCAAGATTTACATTAAAACCATAAGCATTAGCTTGTTTAAGAAATGAATCTTGCTTTACTTGTAAATTAGCATTAAATGGTACTGGACTTTTATATATGAATTCTTCTTTTTCATTTTTAGGTAAACCTTTTAAGAATCCAAATTGATTCATTTCTTTAAGTCTAGCTTCTTCATCTTCATTTCTAGGCAGATTATTTATCTCAAATTGAGTACTTGGTAAATCATTTCCTCCTATTACACCTTTATTTATTAAGTCAAGAGACTTTTTAATAGGTTTAAATGCTTCACTTTCTGTAACACCTTTTGCAATAGGGTCAACAAGACCTTGCTTAATTCTATTAAGAAAGTTAATAGGATTATTTAATTCATTAATAGCTTCTTCTTCAACAGGAGCAGGTTGTGCATTAGGGTCTTTGAATTTAGCAGATGGGTCAATAACTTCAGCAGGTGCAGTAGTTTGGTTTGCAAGTTGAGGACTACCTAACCCAAGAATTTCATCAAGTGATACATCTACTTGTCTACCATATATCTTATTAGGTTGAAAAGCAGGAGCATAGACACCTAATCCTAATTCTTCATCTAATGATTTAGTCCTTTTACCTTTTCCCATATTAATAAGGTTGATATGGTGCGTTATAAGTCATTTGAGGAGTACTCTTCTTAATTACATCATTAACATTTAAATTAAGTCCTTCTTCATCTATAGTTCCTAACCTCTTACCATTCTTATCTCTTAATTGGTATACAGGTTGAACAAATTCAAAACTTTCACCACCATTATATTTAAATGTTTTATCTCCATAAGTATAATATTGTCCTTCATGCATTGCACCAAAATCTGTTACTTTAAGTTTTCTTTCACCTTCAGTTACTTCTTTAGTAGGTAAATTAATAGGTGTATTAGGATACATTGGTGATGCATATAATTCAGGATATTGTACTATTGCTGTTTTTACAGGATTACCTCTTGAATCAACTCCATCTACAGTTTTATGTACTCCTGCTATTCCTAATGGGCCATAGATACCTTCTTTTAAAATAGGATTTGATATAGTAGAAAGTGGTGTACCATATTTCTTTATTGCTTCAGCATTTTCATCTTTCCCTGAAAAACCACTAATATTACTTAATAATGGTGTACCTTCACCACCTTTGAAACTATCAACTACACTTCTAAAATTTGCAAATGCATTATAACCTCCATTTGGAGTTTTATTAGTATCATCATTTCTCATTCTAGCTAATGCTAATTGTCTTTGATAATTAACATCTGCTAATGCAAATTGGTCTGCTTGCATACTATCTTCTGTAAGTTCATTTCTATATGCTTGGCTCATTGCTCTGCTCTTAACTATACCTGCATATGGAGACATAGGATTATATGATAAGCTACCATCTGGATTAGTTATATAAGATGATCTAACATTTCCTACTTCATCTACAAGTCCTTTGTCCATAAACCCTAATCTAACACCTTGTTTAACAGCATTAGATATTCTGGAATCGCCTCTCATTGCTTCATCAATTAATTCAGCAAGTCTTTGTTCTGTAACTTCTGTACCACTTTCTCTATGTGTACGAATATATCTTCCTTTAAGTGCATCCCATCTTCTATCAGTAACACTAGCCATTACTTTATCTGATGCTTCTTTAGCTATCTTAGCATATTCAGGAGTATTAACTAATGTTTCTGGAGCAAACTTATTATATACACCTGTATTTGCATCATAGTTAGTTCCTTTAAAACCATCAAGCATAGTCTTTTTAGCAATGTCATAATCACGTTGACTTATTGTATTATTCATCAATTGCAATTTACTAGCTGCTTCAAATTCATCAAATGCTTTACGATTTTCCTGATATTTAGATAATGCACCAGTAGTCAAATCTGTTTTAAGTTCTCTACCAGCGTTTCTTAACTTAGGCATTATCTTTCTCCAAGCCAAAGGGTCTTTAGCTTCATCAGTTAATTCCTTAATTCTATTTTGATAATAATCCCTCTTAGCTTGAGTAGCAGCTAAGTCCTGATCCATTGACTTGATTTTAAGTACCTCATTTTCAAGTAAATCAGTTTGATTCCATATAGCATCATTTTGAGCATCAGAAACAGCTATAGCTTTCTGCATTAACTCAAAAGGAGGTTTATATGTATAATCAATGTTCCTTGGAACATTAGTTGAATAGAACCTTCCCATTTATGAAGTTTTTGTTGTTGTTGGTACTAGTCTACCTCTACGTCTTTGAAATCCTGTACCATAGGTAGATGTATATGGTAACATATCCAAGTAATCTTGATTGAATTGTTCCTGATTCATATTCCTTCCATATTCTTGGAATGATGTACCTACATTACCTATATCCCTATTTAATGCAGTATAGAATGCATCTCTATCTTGTGCTTCTCTTTCATCTCTAGCAGTTCTTCCACCCATTACTGCACTATCACGATTCAATAACATCTGTGACCTTTGATTAAATAAATCTGACCTTTGACCAGCAAATGCAGCATTACCCATATTAGCATTTCTATCAGCAGCATAATTACCCATAGCTTTCATTGCTCTACCAACATTAAGACTAGATACACTATTATCTATTCCCTGATTAGCAGTATTCCTAGATATGGCATTGTTTATCGCATTCTCATTTGCTGAAAAATTAAGTGCATCTACTGCTGCTTCATTAGTATCAAGTGCATCTTTACCATATCCTTCCCAACGATTAATATTAGGTTTAGTTGCTCTCCTGTTAGCAAGTGTAGAAAGTATTGGGCCAATAGCATTAATACCCATACCAATTGCTCCTGCTACATTACCTGCCATAATACCTTTACCTGCACCACCTTCTGCTCCTACTCCTCCTAATTCATTTTGTATGTCTGACATTGGTACATCTTGTAATGCTTTTGAAAAATCTATATCTGCACCAGCCATAGGTTTATCTAAAGCTACAGGATTAATTCCAGCTACAGCATTTCCACCAGTATATGTTGATGGTGGTGATTGATATAAATTACTTGCATTAATACCACCTCTAGGTTTTGCTTCAAAAAGAGAATTAAAAGTTCCTGTTGTATTGAATGGTGATACTTCTGATTGTGTTGGTACTGATGTATTTTGTTTTCCCGGATACCAACCACCTTGCATACCTTGTGTTGGCCCAAGATTAACTGGATATTGTTGTGGCATATATTGACCCCAACGATTACCAATAGCATCATATTCATATGGTACACCACTAGTTCCAGTTTGATATTGAGGCATATCACCTGCTCCAATCATATCTTGTGGTGCAAGCATTTCTTGATATTGCAAGTCTTGTTCTTCTTGCATCTTATTTTGATTCTTTATTCTTTTAAGAGTGTTCTTTGCTATCGCATCCTGATCGTCTTTCTCTAATATTTTGGCTATTCTTGCTTCACGACTTGCTCTTAATGCTGCCCTATCTGACATTGATTTGCCATCAAGTTTAATATCATTAGAGAATATCTTAGTTCCAACAGGTACTTCAGCATCAACATTATCTATTCCACCTTGTCCTCTAAACCTACCTTGTCTACCTTGTGGAGTTTTACCAAATTCATCATCTGTTACTTTAATCCTTCTTGAAGGTACACCAGATGAACCCATTGCATAACCTTCTCCTTTACCTGCTATATCTGTCCTTGGCCTTAATGGTGAAGTAGGTGAAACAGGTTGACCATTAACAACTAATTGACCATTTACTATTTGTGGTGTATATTCATATTCAGGACTACCATAAGAACTTGTTCTTAATGGATATACCTGATTGTAATCTAAACCGGGAGTTGCTTGTGGTCTTTTACTATATCCTGCCTCATCAAAAGCAAAGAATTGATTTTTAAGAGCATTAAATCTTTCATATGGATTTTGACCACCATAAGGTGTTACTCCTTTTAATGATTCTTGTATCTCTTCTTCTGTTAATGGATTCTGTTTAAATCCACCAGCAAGTTGAGATAGTTCGTATCTACCAAATTGAGTACCTTGGTCACCATATGCACCTGTTCTTGCTTGTGTTACACTTTGAGTAAATGGGTCAAATGTTTCAGGATTCTTTGCTCTAAGCTTATTACGCAAAGGCTCCATATAATAATTCCATTCAGCCATATCATCATATTGCTGCTTATTGAACGTAGGAACTTCTTTAGTTGTAGGAATTTTCCTAGTCTTATTAGTTGTAGGCATAACAGTTCCTCCGTTTTTAAAAGATGGTGTAACTGGTTTATTCTTAGCTACTTTATTATTTAATTCAACTATATTTTGTGGCTCAAAGTTTTCTAACATTCTCTTGAATGTAAACTGCTTCTTTATATATGGGTCACTCATTGCTTTTTGCAAGTGTTCCATTGACATTGGCCCTTTCCTAGTATCATATATACCTTGCTTATACATCAAATATCTAAGAGAATTTAAATCAGCATAATTTTCATCAGGGTCTATTGTATGAGTATCTATTCCTAAATCAATTAATTTCTTAGTAACCTTATCACCATAATAATTATTGTTACTTTTTATAAAGCTTTTAAGTAATGGTACTGCTTTACCAGCCCTTTTATTTAAAGATGCTATTTTTAATGCTTCATCAGGACTTGATAATCCTCTTGTTAAATGACTATATTCATGTGGTAATACATCATTATTTATATCCATTCCTGAACTCTTAGCTTGTTGGTCAGAAAGATAAATTGTTCCTTCAACTGGATTAGCAAAACTAAAATCAAATGCATTTTTTATAGGTTTATATCTTCCAGCTTGCATATTAGCTACTACATTAATACCACCCCTATTAGCAAACTCTGGACTATTGTAATAACTATTAAGAAATCCTATTGGCCCATGTATATTAGGGTCTTTCTCTACTCCTTTCTTTCCTGTTCCACCATTATAGCTAGGTAATACTCCTTTACCTCTCTTATAATTTTGTGTAAAGAACTTTGCTTGTTCAGCAGTTGGAAACTCTATAAATTCACCTGTACTATCTGCATAATCATAAGCAGGGTCAGGTTGCAAAAAGTTTAATCTTCCACCTTGATTAACTACTCTTGGATATACTCTTCTACTCTTAGGGTCATAACCTAATAAATGAGTACTTGTTTGCCCCGGTACATATCCTTCTACTTCTGGTGGTGTAGGTATTGATGGTGTATTGGGTTCATATAGTCTCCTTACAAAATCTAATTTCTTATTAGCTTGTAATGTACTATCAATATTAACTAATGGTGGAACTCCTTTCTTTCCTGTACCACTTGCAAACTTTGGTTTAGTCTTAATCTTTCTCATGATTTCTTCTTTGACCATTTTTTGGCGTTCCTAGCGAAGTTTGCCATTTGTCTTACATGAGGGTCTTTACTATGCAAAGCTTCTTCAGTTGTTTTACCAGTTCTTTTCTTATAAGCTGTAAATTTACCTCTGTTTTCAGGCTTGATATGAATCTTAGACTTTGCCATGATTATAATTTTAAAGATTAACGAATTGAAAGTGTTTCCGTATTAATGAAATAATTAGTCAACAAATTCACATCATCAACTGTATCAAATATTAATCTAACTACAACATACTTATCTCTAAAGTTTTGGATTTCAAACCAATCTTTATTGAAGTTAATTGTAGCTGGATTAATAACTTTATCCATAAAATATTTAGCTTTTAAATCATCCCATCTGCGTGATAAGAAAGGTTGTGTATAATCATCAACAAAGTCACGTAGTTGATTGATACTCCAGAATGTTTCCTTTCTACTTGCTATAATTGAGTTAACCTGATTAACTACCTGATTAGACATAAAGAATTCATCTTCAGAATCCTTTGGAATTATAATCTGTTCACCAGAACATTGTGATTCAGTATATGCTATAAGTTTAGTAAAGATAGCATTACGTTCTTTGAACCAGTTATTAATAGCTTCATCCCATCTTCTTGCTAATGATTCTATCATTATTGATTCTATAGTACATACTGTCATTCCATCCTTTGATGCTACATATTCAATAATATGGGATGCGGGTTGTCCATAAAAACTTCCAAATTTGCCAGTAATGTTGTGCTTCCAGACACCATTATTAATTAGTGAGTAGAATCCATCCTGATTATTTACATAGAATAAAGGTAGGTAGGAATGCCATGAAACCCAAGTTTTTGTGTTCAGGCTAAAAGATACTGTCCAAGATTTATTCTCAAAATACTCTGTGTTACTTAATAGTATATAAATAACTGAATCAGTTGCAGTATCATATTTAGCAAACTTACCAGTCTCCATAACGAAGTTAAGTTTATCTGCTACTACATCATCTTCAGTATCAACTACTATTAAAGTATTCGCATCCTTAATTATTCTATAATCTCTTTTAGTTATTATGTACCTACTATATCTAGGGTCATATATTGCATGAATACCTACTCCATTAGGGTTAGCTGGATTATTTTGATTAGGATATGCAACAGCAGTAAGCAAATTAAACTGTCTACTTAGATTGTCTACCAAATTATTAGCAAACCAGCTAGATAAACCATTTTCAGTAAGAGGTTGTATTTGTCCATTATTAAGAATGTATACAGTACCTTCTACTTCCGAAGCATAAAATACTCCATTGTCAGTCTTGATAGTAGCCCATTTATGTTTAGAGCCACCTACACCTAAGTCACCTGTACCTATTGGTATTGGTGGTATAGAGAAGAATGAACCTGTTCCGATATATGTTGTTAATTCACCTGTTACTCTCTCCTGATATGATGTAGGTAATTTCCATAATCCTTCTGTAGTATGTATGTAAAGAGAGTTACCATCTTTAAATAAGTCAGTTATTACTCCACGTTCTGCTTCTATATCTCTGTAGTTATTAGGTAAGAATACTCTAAAGTTATCTATTGTTTCTTCTTGAAATGATTGTTGTGAATACCATACTCTATTAGTATATGCTTGTCCATCTTTATCACAACAATCATAATTTACTGGAAGATGAAAAAATACCTTCTCTTTATTAATTCTCCTATAATCTGGATTTTCATCATAGAATTCAGCTTGTGCATATCCTTTATATAATCTACCTGATTCATGATCTCTGTCTATTACAGTAAACTTATCAGTAAAATAAGAATTAGTATTCTCATTTGAATATGTTCTAGGTGAGGACATAAAATCAGAAGTACCATGTGTAAGACCTGTTCTTAATGCAATATTAATATACGATTCCATATAGATATTAGCAACTACTCCACTAAACCATTTAAATGTATCATCCTCTCTTTTCTTTGCTAATTGTCTTTGTACTTGTGCATCAATAATAGTTTCTTGTAATCCAGCAGGATAATCTTCATCAATCATTGATTTCATTTGCTCAAATTTCATTCCACTTGTTGCTAATGATACACCATATGATATAGCAGCAGATATTAATGCTCCTACTGCTGATGCTAATAGAGGACTAGCTATACCTGCTGAAAAATATGTTGCTACTGCTGCTCCAACTACTAATGCTGCACCAGCTATAATTTGCCAAGTCTTATTCTTTTTCTCTCTATCACCAAATTGAGTTTCATAAAAAACACTACTAGTTAATGACATTGGCCCAATATGAGCATCACCATTAAATATCTTTACATCTTTAGTAGTTGCACCACCAAACATTACAGGATTATTATGTTCCTTATAATATGGTCTATCTATAAAATTAGCAAATGCATTTCTATTATCAACAAGCATTGCACCATATAGTAGCCTATATTTATAGGTATCATCATACATTGATAATGGAAATTGTGGATATGTAGGATGGGCTTCTTCTGGTTGTGCTAGGAATAAATCTACATCTATATCTTCGCCAAATATAGCAAATCCTATTTTATTATCAACAGATGTATTATAATATATATTAAGTCCATCACTCCTATAAAATGATGCATTAATATAATACATATTAACTATATTAGGAAGTTTAGTATCTGTATCTGTTGGCAATATTTTTACATAAGTAAACTCTCTCCCTACTGTTCCAATCTGTAAATCAAATCCATCACCATCTTTTGTTTTTCTTTTATCTAAGTTTGGGTCATAGGTAGTACCTGCCATTACATCTTCTATAAGTACTCCTCTTGGTGCATCACCAGCAGTATTACCAAGTTCTAATGGGTCACCTATTACTTTCTTTGTTTCTTCAATATAACCTTGAATATCAAATTTTGTAAAAATAGGTTTTAATCCTGTAAACTGATGAACTGGTGAAAAAAAGTATACAGATTTCTTATGTTTCTTACTGTTTAATATTTCAGGAATAAAATGACCAAATGATATATACTTTCCAAATGTACTTGTATTACCAATAAGAGCATTATCTATTACTACCTTATCCGCATCTGTCATTTCATTCTTAACAATAAAGAATCCAGTAACCCGATTATGTGGCTTCTTAATATTAGAAAGATTAATACCTATTAATTGTGCTTTATCTTCATAAAGAAATGCTTCAGCAGTATATTCAGTAGGGCCATAAAAATGTGTATCAAATGTACTATCAGTAACATAATCAGCAAGTGGAGAATCAGCAGTAAGTTCAATATATATAGCACCAGTTATAGGTATTGGTTCAATAGTACCATCATATATAACAATCTTTGTCTTTATAGTTTCCTTAGTAATAACACTAGTAAAAGTTTGTATTTCTGGTAAACCTGTAAGCTTATAGTTAAATGTAAAACCAATAGTTAATGGAACACCACCACCACCTTCAGGATAATCATCTGAATCACCAGTAGTCATAGTTATCTCAATCTCTAACTTATATCTAGTTGCAGTTGTAGGGCCAGTAGTTAATGTTCTTGTAAAAACTTCTAATCCTAATGCTTTTCTAGTTGGTGGTTTATGATGCCTTATACGTTGACCAACTAAAGGATTACCTTCATAATCATTACCCCAATAGTTACCACTTGTACAATCAAACAAGTTTAAATATCTTTGTTCTACTTCATAATAATCCATATTAGAAGTAGAAGTCATACTCTTACCGGGAATATGATATACAGGACTTAAACTATTATCATCAATCAAATATACTATGCCAAGAGATACAGGTTGCCCCGGCATATACTCTGTCCACATGAAAGAACTTTTCGCATTCTTTGAATTAGGTTCTGATAATACAGAATTGAGTATTACTTCTTTTAACGTAACTTCACTTCTTATTTCAGATGCAAATTGTTGAAATGTACAAAAATCAATAGGTATGTCAGTACCATTAGCAAGTTCCAGTCTATTTTCAATCTGCTCAATAGATTCAGGTCTATTGATAGATATTTGTTCTAAAAGTATTTCAGGTAAACTAATCTCTGTCATATTAGCATCATCACCTGAATAAATATAAGTATTTGTTGTTGTAGCTATATTTTGACTAAGTAATGCTCTGTTTGCTTTACCTGTAACAGTTGTTCCTTGTATTACTGCTATCTGATAAAATGGATAATTAGAATCAAGATTTCCTAATGTAAGTTTTATTGATTTATTTGCTCTAGGAAAAGATTGAGCATATAATTGTGTATTCTTACCACCTTCTACTTGATCATAGTTATTAGTAATAGTATCATTATATATGTTTACTGGGGCAGATGTACTTATCCAATGTGTAGGATTTAAATCATCATCAAGTAATCTTATTGCAAAGCTAAAAGAACCGGGAAGTATATTACCATATTCAGCTATTTCAACATCTTCAAAAGTAGGATATTGATTATATATCTTAAATAAAGAGAATGATGATATATCCCATTTCTCTCCTGTATATAATGATGGACTACCACCAGCATCTAGGTAATTCTTATATGCTTGTGTATTATGGTCAAGTAAGTTATCAAGATTAACTATCCTTGCATTGTTATAACCATCAACAAAATATATAGTTCTGAACTTACCTTTACGTAATCTAAATTGACAATCTATTTGTTTACTAATAGCAAAATTCAAATCAGTCTTTACATATTCAGTAAACTTATCATTCTTTAATACTCCGATAATGTCAAGCTTTAATGAAGGATTATGTAACATTACACAATTCTCATTGTTGACCATATAACACTTACCTATCTCATAGTAACCACTAGGATAACTATCAACAAGTCCATTAGAAGGTTCATTACTTAGATAGACTTTATCACCTTCTGCACTCTCTTCTACAGTATTGAGTGTAAAGCGTCTTGTTCCTTTAGGTTGATTTAAAGGATTGGCATCTAAGTTAATACCACCTGCTATTTGTGTTACATTATCTTGCCCACCCATAAGTCTTATTTCTGTAGTTAGGATTGTTGAATCTTCTCTCTTCTGGTCTATTCAGATTGCCAAAGAAACTATAGTAATCATGAGTTCTAGGTATTAACCTATTCTTATTATTAGCTAAGTTTTGTAATTCATCTTCACCTTTAGGCATTAAGTCAAAACAAGCAGCTTGACTACAGAACTTATCCCAATCACGTTCAGCATAAGTAAATGAACCTACTGAACCATCCCTTCTCTTATACATTGCTTTCTTTTCAGCCATCATTATAACATATGCTGAACATGCTGCAATAAAGCTTACTTGGTCAGGTATCATAGGATAACCATTCTTATCTGTCTTTGTCCTATCATAGAGTACCGCAATCTGTCCTTCACAAAATGATAATCTGATTACTGAAGCAGCTATTAGTTGATACTGGTCACGCCCATCATACTTATTTATCTCATTATCACATAATCCTTTTGTTGCAAAGAAATTATCAGTTGCTTTAATTACTGGTGTGAAATGATTATGAAAACGAGAAGTATTCCATAAGTCATGCTCAAACTTCAAATCATAATATGGCCTGTAATATGCTAATTCATATTCCTGTAAAGGTTGGCCTAAACAGTCAATAACTATAGGACAATCCACTTCATCATTTATATTTTCTTCAACAGAGGATGCGACAACTTCTGCTGGACAAAGACCTGTACTTTTATCAGTTGAATCAAATTGATTATTTCTTGCAATCTGATGTATCAATTGACAACCACCACCGGGAATTGCTGCTGTATGATTACGAACTTCAATGAAGGCAATTGCTTCCTCATATTGCCCTACTACACCAATGAAGGCCAATGCTTCTCCTATTTGTTCAATAGCATCACCTTCATTGATATTATCCATTCCATAATCTCTATCTATCTTAGTAAATACTTCTTGTACTGTAGTATAGTCATATTTACTAGATGTTGGTAACTTGTCATTCATTACTTACGTATTTAAGTTGTCTTAGATTATATTCAACACCTTTCCTGATGTTACTAGATATTTCTCTCTTAAAACGTCTTGCTGCAACTAGCGAATAGTATATCTTATTTGCTAGTGGAACCTTTAATTTATTCCAGAATAACTTATATCGTACAAATCCAGTATCATCATTAAAGTGAAATAGTATTTGTTTTTTTGCTTTAGCTTCTGGATTCTCTGCCCATAATTTCCTAGTTGCTCCCCAATCAGGAGGTAATTTAGGTCTATTATCTTTATCAAACTTTATCTTTGGTTTAAGACCTGATATACTCAATTCACCTAGATGTTTAAATTCAATTGTTCTTCCTTGTAATATTGTAGTTTTAATAAACTTAAAGAACAATGAAAGTATCTTTAGGTATACTAATTTCTTAACATACTTCTGATTATTCAGCAATCTTGCTTCTCTATAAGGAATATACATGTCTGCCATTGATAGATTATCCCTTAACGGTATCATCTTGGCTGTTATTCTGAAAATCACGTTGACCTTTTTTAAAGTTATTAATTAATTCATCTGCTGACATTTGTACTAATACTCTTTCTATATCAGCATCAACAGGAAAATCATAATCAAGATATGCAATACAATCTTTATTAGGAGTACAAAATGATGGAAAGGTACTAGCTGCAATAGGGTCTTTGAATACACCTATAACAGTTACCGCATCCAATGCTAAAGTATTTGTGATATATAAATGACCATTAGGACTAAGATAGGCCATTGGACTAGCTTTTGTATACTTACCACCATTATAAGATTTACTCTTATATGATGTAGTATTATAAACAGTAGTACCATCTAATGATGTTACTCTTATTAAGTGTTTATCCATAGATACCAATGTTTCAGGTATTGGAAATTGGCTTTTAAGAACATATGCACCAGTATGCTCTATATTAGGACATTCTGTTGCATCTACAGTTACCATTTGTACACATGGTAATATCTGATAAGAGTATGTACTTATTACTTGATTCTTCTTAGCTTTCTGATTAAGTAAATCACTTCTATTACTTTTCAGTATACTATAAGCATGTCTATTAGTTACTCCAACATCATCTGATTGTACACCAATAGCATACAGAGATAAGATTCTTTGTATTGCTTCCCTATTTTTCATAATAATAGAAGTTGTTTTGTTGGTATAACCAATTCAATAAAGCTGATGAATGACTAGGAGTTTTATACACTTTATATGAACCTACTGGCATTCTCTTTTCTTTACACTTTTCATCATTCATTAACCATATAACCCATCTTTCTGATACTGGTATCTGTACTTGTTCTATTAATATCTCATATAATGATAACTGTATTTCATAATGTGATAATGGATTATCCAATAACATATCAAATGGAAAGAGTAATTTCTTTCCCATATAGTTCTTAAAGAGGTCTTTATTCGTTTTATAATCACCTAATATAAATGTATTTGTCCAAGTATCATATAATAAGAAATCACAAGTACCTGAAAAGAATAGTTTCTTATGATACATTCGTATCTCTCTTGCTACTCTTATGTATCTTTGTTTATCAACATTTGACCAGAATTTAAGTAATGCTCTCTCCTGATTTGTTTCTGGTGGTCTACAACCTGGCCCTAAGAGTTCTCCAAAACTATGTGTCTTATGACCTTTAACTATACTTATCTCTCTTTCATAATCCCAATCTTTCTTAACAAGTGTAACAGTTGTATTTTTACGATATGCTACTCCTTCTGCTTTAACATTCCAATTTACAGGTGCTATGAAGGCTTTAACAATTTTACTAACAGAAGTCATTATTCTGCCCTCACATGTATACTTGTGAAAAAAGCCATCATATTGAAGCTTACTAAAGTAATCACTTATTAGCCTATTTAATTCTTCTTTACTTCTCATGTGATTATTCCTGACAAATCCTGATAGAATATTAATATCTGTGTAAGACTATTAATGCCGGTAATGTATATGGTTGTATTTACTGGAAAGTACTTATTTAAGACAACATTATCAAACTCTCCAATAGCGTCACCAAATGGATAAAGTTCATCACCGCCATCTGTAGTTCCAAGATGTAATATAACAGGATTTGTCGGAATAATCAAAATATTATGTAAAATACATTTTGCTGGCATAACCTGACTGAAATTCAGGTTACTATTTGAATAGAAGGTAGAACCAGCACCACCACCAGTTATCTTCTCCCAAGATGCAGGATTAGATAAGTCAAGATTGTTAATACATTGATAGATACCTCTTAGTGCAGGATCACTATCAAATACGGCAACAGGAAACCCTAAAGGAATATAATTATCCTCTACAAACGTAAGCAAATCAGCATATGAACCTACCAAGCTTCTACCATCAAGTGTCCACTCTATCTTTGTTTCAAAGTTCGTAGCTACTGCAAAAGTTCCTTGTGGCCTCATGTTATTTCCAGTTTAATAAACCAAACATATTTAACAACCAAGCAATTACTAACAAGACAACTACAATATTGATAATCATCTTAATTGTAGGAGACATAGGTATAGACCTATTTACGAAATAGAGAATTACACCTATAACCACTAAAAAGAATAATACCGTTACAATGTTTGCCATAATGAAAAGTTTTATTGTTTAGAATTATCTTCATATTCTTTAAGCCTTCTTTCTAGTTCTTCAATTCTCTTCTTCTCTTCTGCTTCTTTCTTCATTCTTTTCTTTCTTCTTACCATTAATATTATGAAAACTACCAATGCTCCAATTGCTTTTATTACTTCTATTAAGATATGAAGTTCACTTTCTGTTAAACTAGCTTTATTTGCAAACCATATCATGCCACAAAAGAGAAGTTGATTTCTTTAGGTGTTAATGCTGCTCCGGTATTATCAATAGGTGTTGCTATTACCTTATATGCTCCTAATGCTGGTGGATTCCAAGTACCAGCAAAGTAGTTTCCTTTTCCATCATCACCATGCAATGCAAATGGTTGTGCTTTATCTGTGTAATTAAATGTTTGTACTCCTGTCATTGCAAACCTAACATTTGCTATATTTAGATTTGTTACAATAGCTTTCAAGTTAAGTTTTCTACCAACTGTAGCAAGTGAATAAGCAGTACCTTCAACCATATCTAATATCTCTCTATCTAAATTAGCATCAATTAGTGTAAATCCAGTAACAAAACTGTCATTAGGTGGTGGTTCAGGTGCTTTACTACCTAATACTACTACTTTTTTCGATGCTTCTACTGTTTCACCTACTCCAGTTACAATAACCTTTACATCATATGTTCCTTCTTTAAGTTTAGTTATTAAACCTGTAAAAGAATGAAGATTTTTTGGTAGTTCTATTATTGCAGCATCATCTAACATTACTCCCAATGGTTCATTTGTTGGTGGTTCAACTGGTGGTGGTTGAATAACTCCTTCTTCTGTAAGGTCACTATCACCATCTACACCAGCTTTAGTTCTTACTGTTGCTCCAAGTATATCAGGACTATTCAATTCGTAGGCATAAGGTGGAGTAAATACACTAGTAACATTACCATTATTTCTTTCACCTATATACTTTGAACCATAAGTATTACCTCTTCCTAATATCTTACCAGTTGTACTTACTTCTAAAGCATCATCACCAGATTCAAAATGATTGTTTTCTGATAATACTTCAGAACCAGTTGCAGCTTCAGTTAAGCAAGAAACCTTTACATCTACAGCAGGGTCATAGAAGTTGTTGTACACATGTACTTTTCCATACCGTACTCTAGGCATTCTTGATACACAATACTTCCAGTAGTAGTTATGATGAAAAG